>Ga0114930_10000169_pt1 | contig 71015 bp, 63 predicted proteins | sample AnhtaG_FD_87300 | JGI IMG/M metagenome (GOLD analysis project Ga0114930, IMG submission 87300) | Deep subsurface microbial communities from Anholt, Denmark to uncover new lineages of life (NeLLi) - Anholt_01485 metaG | ecosystem: Environmental > Aquatic > Marine > Oceanic > Sediment | place...
AAGCATTTAATGCCATATCTATGGCACTACGGTTTCGAGGTCAGTCAAAAAAATGTTTTGTAAATAAAGAAGTTATGTGATTTATACCTTTGTAACTGTCAAAGAAAAGTTTCACCAATTCGTTGACGGACACGTATTCCTGGCGTCCGATGTTGACACCGTTTTCCAGGTCAGAGTGCATCAACAGGATGATCCCATCCAAAAGGTCATCGATGTAGGTGTAGGCGCGCATAGCAGTCCCGTTTCCCCATATCTCGATGGTTCCCCCGTCTTCGGCTTCGGCGATTTTTCTCGAAAGCGCAGCAGGCGCTTTTTCACGCCCACCCTGCCATGTGCCTTCAGGTCCGTACGTGTTCTGAAAACGAGCCAGGCGAACGACCATCCCGAACCGGCGCCCGTAAGCCAAAGCCATGCGTTCGGAGTACAACTTTTCCCATCCATACTCATTATCCGGGAGGGCTGGAAAGGCAGCTTCCTCGGAAAGTTCCGGCTCATCCGGCTCCATATCCCTGTAAACACAAGCACTGGAGGAAAAAAAATAACGTTTAATCCCTCTCATAGCACTGGCATGGGCCATATGGATATTGATCAAACAGCTGTTACGCATGATCTCGCACTCTGCACTGTCGATAAATCCCATGCCTCCCATATCGGCTGCCAGCTGATAGACTTCGTCAAAAGGATCTCCATCTGGCGTAATCACCGAGTTCTCGCAGTTTTTTTGTTCTCTGAGGTCCAGGATAAGGAATTCATCTGCTGCGGTTTCTGAAAATTCGGGATATTTAAGATCCACTCCGCGAACCCAGTAGCCTTCCCTTTTTAATCGTCTCACCAAGTGAGACCCTATAAATCCGCCAGCCCCGCACACCAACGCTTTCTTCTCTGCCATCTCTTTTTATCCTTTTTTTATCCTGATAGTATACTTATATTTTCATAGGCATTTTTTATGAATAATCCAGGTTAGATGTGAAAATTTATATCAGAGGGAAATTGTTAAGTCAATTTGTTAAACCATTTCTTTTATCTTACGTATAAGATACAGAGCTTTGATTTTTATTGGGTGAGTACAAATAAATCCTTTTGAATGAAAAATTGAAAATATGCGTATATAATGTAGGAAGACAACTCTTAGTAATATATATTCAACAATCATTACAGGAGTAAAACATGTTACGAGACATCATCAAGAAAGAAATTCAAGACACGATCATGAGCCCCCGCTTTGTTTTCACCTTTTTGCTCTGCACAATCCTGATTCTTTTAGCAGTGTATACCGGGATCAACAATTATCAAGCAGAGCTTAAGGAACACAGTGCTGCTATGGCGTTGAACAAAAAGAATCTTGAAAGCCAGCAAGGTTACCAACAGCTTGCTGGATTGGGGACCAAGATCAACAGGAAGCCTCAAGTACTGAGCACGATCGTCAGCGGGATCTGGGAGGCTGTCGGCCGTGTGGCCTCTGTCAACATTGCCTATGACCCGAACATGACTGAATCCAAATACAGCAGCAACCCGATCTTTGCTGTTTTTGGCCCGCTAGATCTGACGTTTATCGTGAAGATCGTCCTCAGCTTGTTCGCCATTCTTTTCACCTACGATACCATCGTGGGAGAAAAAGAAAAGGGGACCTTAAAACTCGCTCTCTCTAACAAGGTTCCGAGAGACAGGCTGATACTCGGAAAAGCCATCGGCGGGTTTGTCAGTCTGCTCATTCCGCTGCTCATTCCGCTGCTGATCGGTCTGCTGCTCCTGATGGTCTATCCGAACGTTTCCCTTGTGGGCGGGGATTGGATAAGGATTGCGCTGATATTGCTGATATTTCTTTTATATTTATCGGTTTTCTTTACCCTCGGGCTTTTTGTCTCGGCAAGAACGAGCAGGTCGTCGACCAGCTTTCTGATCCTTTTATTCATATGGGTCACCTTTGTTACGGTCATACCCAAAGCTTCTGTCATGATAGCCAGCCAAATCAAACCTATTCCATCCGTACATGAGATAACGGCACAAAAAGATGCCTACCTGCAGGAAATTCAGAAGGAAGCCTTTGCTGAGCGCACAGAGTACTTTAAAAACAATCCCGCTCCCGACAAAGATCAACCAGAAGCACGGAAGAAATGGGAAGAGGGTATCAGAAAATGGGCTGAGGATCTTCAGCAGAGTCTCACCGGAAAAATCGATGAGAGGAATGCAGCCATCGAAAGGGATTACCAGGCAAAAATGCAGCAGCAACAAAGGCTCGCTGTGAATCTTTCACGCATTTCTCCCACTTCAGCTATGATGTTCGGAGCGATGAGCCTTGCCAGAACCGGGGTGGACGAACACGACAGATTTTTGAGCTCTGTGAGAACCTACAAGCCGATATTCACAAAATGGGTGAATGAAAAAATGATGCAGGGGAATATTTTCGGTGGTGAACAAATAAAACCCGATTTGGGTGATATGCCACAGCACGAATTTATCCCCGAAAGATTAGAAGAATCTTTCCAACGTGTCCTGCCGGACATTATTTTGATGATCTTCTTGATCATTTTGTTTTTTGTCGGAGCCTATGTGTCTTTTCTCCGATATGATGTAAGGTAAATTCAAAAAGAGGGAATCATGCTAGAAACAAAAGATTTGACAAAAAAATATGAAGACGGACTTTTAGCCTTAGACCATTTGAATCTCAGGGTCGAACCAGGAGAAATATTCTGTATGTTCGGTGCCAATGGTTCGGGAAAAACGACCGCGATCAACCTCATTTTGGGGTTTATCCCTCCGACCAAAGGCACGGCTTTTGTCGAGGGAGTCGATGTGGTCAAGGAGCCATTAAAGTCTAAAGAGCATATTTCTTATGTGTCGGAAAATGTCATGCTGTACGGCAATTTCACCGCCTATCAAAACCTGGACTATTTTTCCAAGTTGGCAGGAAAGCGAAAAATAAAGAGAACCGAATATGCAGAGGTAATGAAACGCGTCGGACTTCAGGAAGAAGCCTTCGACATGAGAATCAAGAATTTTTCCAAGGGAATGCGCCAGAAGTTGGGCATTGCCGTTGCCATCCTAAAAGACGCTCCCAATCTTATCCTCGATGAACCGACATCAGGCTTGGACCCGAAGTCGGGCCAGGAATTTATGGGCCTGCTTCTCGAGCTGAAGGCGAAGGAAAAATCGATTTTTATTTCCTCCCATGATATATTCCGCGCAAAATTCATCGCAGACAGAGTCGGATTCATGCTGCAGGGAAAACTTGTGATGATGAAAACGAGCGAAGAGCTGCATGGAGAAGACCTGAACAAACTGTATTTGGAATACATGCACGAACATTCTGTCGATGAATAAGTTCTTTCCATGATGAGCAAATGGAGGCGAAAGCGATGAAATTATTTCTGAGAATCTTTCTACTGTCCTTGTTATTTATTTTGGCTGCCAATTTTATGCATTCCCAGGATTTGACGAGTTCACAACAGTCTCAGACACAGAAGCTCTTAACTCTCAAAAAGGCACAACTTCAACTCGAGATGAAGAAGGGAGAATTTGACAGGGCCTTGAAGCTCCAAGAATCTGGGTTGATCTCTGAGCAGGAGTTTGTCCAAAAAAGGACCGCGCATCTCCAGGCTCAAGTGGATTACCAGGAAGCCCTGATCAGTTTTATGGGAAGCGAAGCCCGGATCTCTGTAGCATCCGCTGTGAAATACCAGGACAAGATAGGGAAAAAATTTGTCCGGGTGTCCCTCCGGTATTCTTCCAAAGAGCTCAAGCAACTGGAAGAATTGAACATAGATGCCAAGGATATTTTCCCGCTGGATTTTCTCCGAGAAATCAAAGATGTCTATGTATCTTTAAGGTCGGAAGGGAAAATCATCTCAGATCCATACGAGAAAACGATTCACTCACTCGCCCTTGAGCAAGAAAAACAAGTTACCTTTCAACTCTTGAAAGATGTGGAGAACCTGGAAGTGAATGTCTTTTATTCTGGGAAAGATGAGACAACGTCCGTTTATTTGCAGAAAGGTATAAGTGCAAATATCGTGACGGTCAATTCCGCTCAATTTTCCCAGGAAGCGGATTTGGAGAGCGAAGCCACGTTCGATCTGTCGTTGGAAAAATTCAGCGGCGAGGCGAATGTTTTCAGGCTTAGGGTTGTCAATCTTCCCCAACAAATCTCGTATGAATTTGTGGATACCCAGACCCAAGCGCGGCTCTCCCAGATTAAGTTCACAGAGGGAGTCACGAGTTTGCAGCTCTCGTTGAGGCTGTATCTCCCCAAGAACGCCGACGAAGAGGTGGTCACCGATTTGCCCATCGAATTTTACTGCTTGGCGCTGGATGGAGAACAATCTTCCAGGCTCAATGAGATGTTATCTGGCTCGTCAATATTAGAGTCGAAAGATATCGATAGCTTGAAGGCAGGGAGTGTCAAGCTGGAGATTGTCCCCCGCGGAGTCGGAAAGATCGAAGTCCAGGCCGTTAGTCTCTATCACGAAATAAAAGTGGGCCAGGGTGTGAGCATGGAAGTAAGAGTCAAGAACACAGGTACCCGCCGGCTGGACAACATCCGCATATTTACCGATTTGCCGTTGAGCTGGCGTTCTGAGGTTCAACCGGACTTGATTCCGTCGCTTGACCAGGGCAAAGAAGAAATCGTCGTCATCGACTTCCTTCCCCCCGAAGATATTTCTGTCGGCGATTATGAACCCAGGATCAAAACAGAGTGCATCGCCGATAACCGTCAGGTAGAATCAGAGGATAAAATAGTCCGTATCCATGTGACGGCTAAAACAAATGTGCTGGGCATAAGCCTGCTTGTGTTGTTTCTTGTCGGTCTGCTTGTGGGAATAGTAGTGTTTGGGATCAAATTGACGCGACGCTAATCCTGAGCATCCGAGATTATGTCTTCCCCAAATTATTCTTTTTGGCTAAAATACTCGCAAGTGCAGAAAATATCTTAATTATAGGAGGGATGGATGGATGAATCTGCTCCCAAATCTTACCTGGGTATGGTGATTGTGTTGGGATCTGTCTGGGGCCTATCCGAAGCAGCCCTCGGCATGGGACTGCGAAGTTGTGCCGCTTTTGTTTCCGGTTCCATCATGACCGGTGCTGCGCTCTTTTTTCTGGCAGCAGGCTGGATGGTTTCCCGAAAGGTCTTCGGAGTATTTTTGATGGTTCTTATCGCTTCGTTTTTCAAGATGTTCGACGCCCTGCTCCTTTCCCTGCCCCTGAAGCACGGAGCTATAGGCAATCCGATTTTTGCGTTTTTTGTGGAAGCAGCGGCTTTTGTTATTATTGTCTCGATAATCAGGCAGACGATGATCAAAAAAACAGCCGGACAGGCACTTCTAGGAGGACTATCAGCTGTTCTGGCTGGTAATCTTTTTCCATTGGTCAAGTATGCTACAGGTGTTCCTGCTTGTGTGGTCGCGGGAACAGGTTATCCCCTCTCGCTCTATTATATCCATTTTGCTGTACTCGTCTCGATGGTAACTGTGCCTCTGGGGCTTTGGGTCGGTTCAAGAGCAGGATCCTTCGAATCCCGCATGATAAAAGCCCATGCAAAAACAAAGCTCGATCTTATCCTATCTCCTGTTGTCCTGATTATATGTCTGGCCATCCTCGCTGTCTTGCGATTGGCCTGAAATCCTGGTTCATTATTTATTGGAGGACAGAATGAGTAAAACAGTGCGTTTTAAACTGAATGGCCAGCCGAAAAGTCTGACTATCGACCGAGACCGCTTGCTTTTGTGGGTTTTGCGCACGGATTTCGCACTCACAGGGACAAAATACGGTTGCGGCGAGGGTTTTTGTGGGGCGTGCACGGTGCTCGTGAACGGCGAAGCTGTGCGCTCTTGCCAGTACCCTGTTGAAGATATCGACGGCAAGGAGGTCATCACGATAGAAGGCTTGGCCGAGAACGGAAATCTTCATCCGTTGCAAGAGGCTTTTGTCCAGCATGATGCTCTCCAGTGTGGATTTTGCACTCCAGGAATGATTCTGAATGCACTTGGTCTTCTTAAAAAAAATCCCAGCCCAACTCGAGAGGAGATCATCCTCGAGATGGAAGACAACCTCTGCCGGTGTGGGGCTCACACACGCATTGTTCAGGCTATACAGACTGCGGCACGAAACATGTGGGGAGGTTCGAAACGATGAAAAAAGATGATTTTTTAGCCATGGATTTTTATGATATATGCCCTGGTTTGCCTCTCAGTCGCCGCAAATTCTTGAAGTTGATGGGAGGCGGCATTGTCATCCTGTTCACGGTCAGAAACCCTCTATTCCTGGAGGCACAGCGTCGGAGCGGGCAGCGGCTTCCTGATGACTTCAATGCCTTTCTCAGGATCGGTGAGGATGGCCGGGTTTCATGCTTCACGGGCAAGATAGAAATGGGACAGGGTGTGGTCACCTCATTGGCCCAGATGCTGGCCGATGAGCTCGAAGTTCCTTTGGATTCGGTGGATATGGTGATGGGAGACACCGACCTATGCCCATGGGATATGGGAACATGGGGATCGATGACTACCCGGTTTTTCGGCCCTCCTTTGAGAGCAGCGGCTGCAGAGGCTCGTGCGGTACTGATCGAACTGGCAGCCGAACATTTTCGATCGGATCCTTCGCAATTGATAGCGGAGGCTGGCTTCATCTGTCATAAATCGCAAAAGCAGAAAAAAGTCTCCTATTCCCAGCTTGCCAAAGGGAAGAAGATCGCGAAGCATCTCGTTGGAAAACCTCCTCAGGAAAAAACGGATGACTTTTCCATCGTAGGCAAACCTGTATTGCGGCTTGACTCGGTCGAGAAAGTCACAGGCAGGGCCAAGTATGCGGGAGACTTGCGGGAACCGGGAATGCTTTACGCCCGGATCTTGAGACCCCCTGCCCATGGCGCCAAACTGAGTGATGTGGATACTTCGGCAGCGAAAAATGTCGAAGGCACCCGCATTATCCAGGAAGACGGTCTCATCGCTGTCCTGCATGATGATCCCGAGCAAGCAGAAAAAGCGCTCCGGATGGTCAAGGCCCGATGGGAAAAACCCGAGGCGAAGGTCGATGAGAACAACATTTTCGATCACCTTCTCCAAGTGGCTCCGGAAGGGGAAGTCGTATCCGAGGGAGGCGTTTTAGCCGAAGGAGAAAAAATTTCGAAGACCGTGATCGCAAACACCTATCTCGATGGTTATGTTGCCCATGCCCCTATAGAAACCCATACCGCCCTGGCTAAGGTCGGAGGGAACAAAGCGACCATCTGGGCATCCACCCAGAATCCCTTCGGAGTCAAGGATGAGGTGGCTTCAGTCTTGGGTTTTCCTGCCGAAAATGTTCGCGTTATCACCCCGTGGGTAGGAGGAGGATTTGGGGGGAAAGCCAGCAACCGTCAGACCGGAGAGGCCGCGAGATTAGCGAAACTGACAGGAAAGCCTGTCCAGGTGGCCTGGACACGTGCAGAAGAATTTTTCTATGACACCTTCCGTCCGGCTGCCGTTGTTAAGGTGAAGGCGGGCGTAGATGCATCAGGTCGAATGACATTCTGGGATTACGGTGTTTATTTTGCCGGAGAACGGGGTTCCCAACATTTTTATGATATTCCCCATCATCGAACCATGAGTTTTGGTTCTGGATGGCGGGGAACACCAGGGTCCCATCCCTTTGGAACGGGGGCCTGGCGTGCTCCTGCCAACAACACCAACACTTTTGCCAGAGAGTCGCAAGTCGATGCACTCGCAGCAGCGGCAGGAATGGATCCGTTGGAATTCCGTTTGAAAAATCTGAAGGATGAAAGGATGATCCGGGTTTTACGGGCAGTTGCCAGGAAATTCGGGTGGACTCCCGCAAAGGTTCCGAGCGGCCGGGGATACGGGATTGCCACAGGTATCGATGCCGGTACCTATGTGGCCCATATGGCTGAAGTGGAAGTTGACAAAAAAACCATGCAGGTCCGGGTGAAGCGGGTTGTCTGTGCCCAAGATATGGGATTGTCCATCAATCCTGAGGGGTCCAAGATCCAGATGGAAGGCTGTATCACCATGGGACTAGGATACGCCCTCAGTGAAGATATCCATTTTAAGGGCGGCGAGATTTTGGACTCGAATTTCGATACCTATGAGATCCCAAAATTCTCTTGGCTTCCCAAGATCGAGACGGTCCTGATCGAAGACAGAAACGCCGCTCCTCAGGGGGGCGGAGAACCTGCCATCATCTGCATGGGAGCGGTTATTGCCAATGCCATCCATGATGCTATCGGAGTCAGCGTGTTTCAGCTCCCAATGACAGCCGAACGGATCAAACAAGCCTCGGAGATGTGATCATTCCCCCTGTCTAGCGTTTATTTTTCTGTGAATAGGGGACGCTCCATTAGGTACCACCCTATCTTTGCCAATTGATTTTTAAAATTATCAAGTGATAGGATGGTACCTAATGGAGCGTCCCCTAATTGTGTTGATGATTGAAATTCTATTTATGTTGACAAGAATTGACGGAATTCTTTATAATTTTAGTCTGGAGAAGAGTTGGGGGCGAACTGGATTCGACGGAGATAGTGAGGCAAAGGTTGCATGTCGAGGCCCCACCCACCTCGTTAAAAAGGTGGACCGAATTAAGTGCAGAACAACTGCCAATTGCTGCCTAACTTGTAGGCATGCCGTTTCTCTTGCATTCTCCTGTGGTGCTTGAGAGGCGTCGATGAGCAGGATAGCAAACCAGGCCCGCCTTGAGCCTGCGGAGCGAAACAACATCAGGGCTGGTTCTGTGGTTTTTTTCTTCTTCTTAAGCCGCAGAATGAGAAACAAGAAGAAGATAAACATGTAGAGGCCTTTCGTTGAATGTCTTCGGACGCGGGTTCGATTCCCGCCGCCTCCATTATAGAGATAGACGACAGAGATAAATTGTACAAGCTCAGAAGAGGCATCCCCAAATTGACACTGGCTTTTTCCGTCATTTTTCTGTTTTTAAGTATTTCCAGTGCTCCGCAAAGCCAACCCATCTTAAAAATATCTGCACAGGATTATGAAAAATACAGCCGGGTAACGATCCAGTCTGACCTGCCGTTGAGTTCGAGCGTCGAGCAAAGTGACACCTTTGTTTTTGTGAAAATCAGGGCCAACACCCCGTTCCGAATCCAGAGAGAATCTTTCCGGAGCCGGTTTATCAAATCTGTGGGGTGGTCGCGAGGAAGCGGATCCTACACATTGATCATCAATATGGAGCACGAAAATTTTTCCTGCAATTCTTTCAAGGTACAAAATCCTCCCAGCTTGATTATCGAAATCCATCCCAATCGGGGGCAAGATCCACCGATCAACGAAACGAATCGGAATAGGACAAATCCTCAAACCGTAGATCCAGAATGCATCGTGATAGATCCTGGTCATGGAGGATTAGAGGCCGGAGCAAAGGGAAAGTTTGGAACTCTGGAGAAGGATATCACCCTTGCCATCGGAATGAAACTGGCAGAGATTGTAAGGCAAACGAGGGCCTCCAATGTCGTTCTCACAAGAGATCGAGATGTGGATCTTTCACTCGAAGACCGGTCGGCCATTGCTAACAACAACAAGGCCACTGTTTTCATCAGCGTGCATGTTAACGGGTCCTACAGGAAAGGGGCGGCTGGTCCGGAGACCTATTTCCTCAGCAAAGATGCCACCGATGAGGAATCCAGACGCTTGGCGTTCATGGAAAACAATTCGGAAGAGATGGAAAACAACATACAAGCTGAAGATGAAGATTTGATCAAAATGATCCTTTGGGACATGGCCCAAACCGCTTACCTCAAGCAGAGCAGCCAGCTGGCCGAGGCTATACAGAGCGAACTCAATCTGCTGTGGGGAACGAGAAACAGAGGAATAAAACAAGCACCTTTCAAAGTTCTAACCGGAGTGGCCTGTCCTGCCGTGCTGGTCGAGGTGGCATTCCTCTCGAATCCTCAAGAAGAAAGAAAATTGTTAACAGAAGAATATCAGCGCAAAATAGCCCAAGCTGTCTACGACGGGCTGGCCAAATTTCTTCGAGATAATTCTCGCTGATAGAATCACAAATGGACAAGAAAAAACTTGTGATCCTTGCTGTTCTACTTTTATTTCTTGTTGTTCTAGTTATCATTTATTTAAATCTGGGAGGAACCGTGAAGCCATGGCCGACTCAATTTATCTCTTCTTCCCAAGATGAATCCGAATCGGAAAAACAAAATGAATCCACGACCATAATCCTGTTTTTCCCCTCAGAGCATGATAGCCTTTTGCATCGTGAAGAGAGAGAAATAATCCCGGAATCATCTCTTGCTCTACATGCCAAGAGAATTATCTCGGAGCTCCTTAATGGATCCCAACGAGGATTCCTTTCTCCGATTCCTCCCGAAACAAGGCTCAGGGAGCTTTATATCACCAAGGAGGGTGTGGCCTATGTGGATTTTTCGCGAGAGATCATGGACAAACATCTTTCCGGTTCTTCGGCTGAGATGTCCACAATCTATTCCGTTGTGAATTCTCTTTCGTATAACATAAAACCGATTAAGAAGGTGTTTATCCTCATCGATGGGGGAGAAAAAAAGACTTTGGGAGGACACATCGACCTGACCAGCCCTTTCCAACCGATATATGATATTGTCGCCAAATAAAATCCGAATTCCTGTCACAAAAATGGGGAGCATAATCCTATGAAAAAGCCGATCAAGGTTGCCATTGTCGGGTTTCCCAATGTGGGAAAATCCACCCTTTTCAATCGTCTGTTAAAACAGAAAAAATCCCTTGTTCATACTTTGCCTGGAATGACGAGAGATCAAATCCCTGCTTTTTGCCGCTTGGCTAAAAAAAGTTTTATCCTGATTGATACGGGCGGTTTTTTTGATTCTCAGGGGGATCCCTTTTCATCTCAAGTTAAGCAGAAAGCATGGGAGGCCTCTCAGATGGCAGATGTTCTCCTTTTTGTACTTGATGGAAAAAGGGGGATGGCGCCGGGAGAAGAGGAGCTCTTTTTTTTATTAAAAAAAATGGATAAACCGATCTTTGTCGTGATAAACAAGATCGATACCTCAAGGGAAGAGGATCAGATCGGAGACTTTTACCGGCTTGGAGAAGAAGAGATAATACCGATTTCCGCAGAGCATAAGAGGAATTTGGACTATCTTGAAGAGCGTATTATCGATATTCTCCCGTCGTCAGCCGATAGAGATGCAGAGACCAAACCTCTCCAAATAGCCATAGTGGGACGGATAAATGTTGGAAAATCTTCTGTTGTGAATCGGTTGAGTGGAGAGAAAAGGCTGATCGTAAGCGAAATTCCAGGGACCACACGAGATAGCACGGACACGCTGATCAGGAGAAACAAAAAAACATTTTGCCTGATAGACACCGCAGGGATACGGAAAATGAGCCGAACCAAGGATAAAAGGGAAAAAGCGGGAATTGTCAAGGCAAAAAAGGATATCGGACATGCGGATGTCGTATGTCTCATTTTGGACGCCATGGAGTTTCCGACCCATCAGGATACGGCGATTGCCCATCTTGCGCATGATTCGGGAAAACCTCTGATTATGGCTCTGAACAAGTGGGACCTTATTCAGAAAGAGACCCAGTCTCATAAAGAATCTCATGATAGGATTTATCGCAAGTTGGATTTTGTATCCTATGCTCCTTTGGTGTTTATATCCGCGCTTTCAGGCCAGAGAATCGTAAAAATTCTCGACCTGTCTGAGGAGGTGTTCGCGAACGGAGAAAAAAAAATCCCTACCCCTAGGTTGAACAAATTTTTAAAAAAGATGAACACAAAGCATCCCCCCGTTTCGAGGAACCGGAAAAAGATCAAATTGAAATACATGGTGCAGAAGGGGATTCTCCCGCCATCCTTTATCCTGTTTTCCCATTCACAGGCTTCTTTGGATTCTGCGTATGAGAAATTTTTCCTAAAAAAACTATACGAAGAGTTTGACTTTTTGGGTACACCATTGCGGCTGATCTTGAAAAAAAGCTGAAGGTGTATCCCCCCCCAATCTTCTTGACTTTCCTCCTCTATTCATTTATAAATTTAGATTACCCTTAGTGAATGGATTTGATGTTTAAGGAGGTCAAGATGTCTAGAAAGATGATGATATTCATCCTGCCGATTCTTATTGTAGCTGTTATTTTTTTCACACCAAGCTGCAAGAAACTGAACGTTAATCAACTGAAGGCAAATCATCACTTCTCCAAAGCCAACAATCACTTCACAGAGAGTCAGTATCGGTTGGCTATCGAGGAATATGAGAAAACTTTGGAGTACAACCCCGAATTGACCTTGGCCTATCGTTTCCTTGGTGAAAGCTACAAAAACCAGTATAAGGCCGGTGATGAGAGTCCAGAAAATTTGGAAAAGGCGGAGAAAGCTATCGAAAACCTGAACTTGGCCTTGGAGAAAGAGCCGACCAACATCCAGATCGTCCATTCCTTAGGAGATATGTATGACCGTATGCAGAGATTAGAAGATGCAGAAGGGATGTTCCTGAGGGTGTTGGAACTGGATCCCACTAACATGGAAAACTATTATGTCGTGGCTGGATTCTACAACAGGTATGCAGGTGAAAATGAAGAAATCCACGAAAAAGCAGAGGAGATGTACCTGAGAAGGATAGAATTGGATCCTCAAAACCATCAGGGTTATGCCTATGCAGCCCAATTTTATGACAATATCAGACCTATCCCCGATTTCGATAAAGCCTGTGCGATGCATAAAATAATTTTAGTAATGAAACCAGACGATGCTCTGACCCTGTTTACTATTGGGGTGAACCGTTTTAACAAAGCCTATCGTCTCCAAAATATATTGTCCCGACAAGAGAGAATCACGCTCGCGGATGAGAGTGAACAGCTTTTGTTGAAATCAGCAGAGTTAGATCCTAATTATCCCGATACCTTTGCGTATATCAATCTGCTCTACCGAAATGTCCATTCTCATCTCTATCCCGAAAGAAGCGAACGATTTATCCGGGATGCAGACCGTTATACGGAACGATATACCCAGGTTAGGAAGAGACAATTGGACAAGCTCAAACTGGAAGAGGAGCTGAAAAAAGGTCAAGAAGAAAGATAAGCACTGGATACATCCTGTTTTCGCTCAAATTATTTGTCAACTATCCACCCTTCAATGTTTTCAGCTTGCTGATGCAGTGAGATTGGCTCGCCCGCAGGGTAAAAGCTGTCGATGAATAATGTAATGGTTTTTCACTTTTTATTTCTTGGAAATGAGATGGCATCGGCAGTTTTTATAAATAATTCAGGGTAGATATGTTTATTCCGCTTAAAGATGACAACCCAACCTCTCGTGTCCCTTATGTTACTGTTTTGTTTATTGCTTTGAATGCGGTGGTCTTTTTCTATCAACTGTTTTCTCCTGAGGGGCTTCAGTTTTTTGTGTACAAAATGGGTGCTATTCCTTATGAAATCACCCATTTTAAGGCGTTGTCTCTCGTGATGCTGGAATCGCGAGAGCCTCTCGCCAGGCTTTCTCCTCCGTTGACGCTCATCGTCTCGATGTTTATGCACGGAGGGATATTCCACCTGGTTTTTAACATGCTCTATCTCTGGATTTTTGGCAACAATATCGAAGACTTTTTGGGTCCTGCCCGGTTCATTATTTTTTACATTCTTTCTGGCCTTGGAGCAAGTCTGACTCATATCGTATTTCATCCCAACTCTCAAGTCCCGATGATCGGAGCCAGTGGAGCCATCGCAGGCATTCTGGGAGCTTATCTGATCCTTTATCCCAAGGCACGAGTCTTGACGCTTGTATTTCTGTTTTTCTTCATCCGGATCATCGCCATTCCTGCCGCCTTTGTCCTTGGAATATGGATTTTGATTCAAGTCCTGAACATCGGAGCAGGAGGCGGAGTAGCCTGGTTTGCCCATATCGGGGGATTTTTAATCGGAATCGCGCTCATAAAACTATTTACAAAGAGGCAAAAACCTCAAGTGTGGGTGCACTAAACCCCTGTGCGAAGGTTGACATTGGGCGCACAATTTAGTATTTTAATTCATCGCTAGTAGTTTATGCGAATACTTTATTATTCACGAGTTGAGGTTGCCGTAGATGCGAGGCTTAGCTCATGAAATTGTGCAAGTGCAGTGCGAATGAGCCGTAACGAAGCAGGTGCGGTAAAATCGACTCGCTCAAAGAGTAAAAAATGCCGATGTATAGAAATGATGAATTTGAATATTTTATTTATTGAAAAAAAATGACATCGGCAGTTTTTATGGATAATTCAGGGAAAAAATTCTAGGAATAATGTGATGAAAACTTTTGTCCCAAAAAAAGAGCAAATCATAAAGAAATGGTGGTTGGTTGATGCAGAGAATAAAGTCCTTGGACGATTAGCCACTGAAATCGCCATTCTTCTTCGTGGTAAGAGAAAACCGGAGTTCGTCAACTTCCTCGATAGTGGAGATTTTGTGATCGTGATCAACGCTGAGAGGATAAAATTGACAGGAAAAAAAATTGAACAGAAAAAGTATTATTCCCATTCTGGTTATCCCGGGGGCATCAAAGAAAAAACCATGAAAGAGCTTATGGAGACAAAACCCGAAGAGATCATCAAAAAAGCTGTCTGGGGTATGATTCCGAAAAACAAACTGGGCCGCGAAGTCTACAAGAAGCTTAAAGTGTATCGAGGATCTCATCACCCCCATGAGGCACAGAAACCCGTGGATTACCAGTTTTAGGAGGAATCATGAGCTTAATCCAATATTACGGAACAGGAAAGAGAAAGACCTCTATCGCTAGGGTATTTCTTCGTCCAGGAAAGGGCGATGTCACTCTGTATGTGAACAAAAGGCCAAGGCCGTTTTTGGAGTATTTCAGCCTTGATAGCCATAAACATACCATAAAGCAACCTCTCCTTTTGACGGATACGGAGAAAAAATTTGATATTTTCATCCGTGTGAATGGGGGAGGAACAAACGGTCAATCCGCAGCTATCCGTTTGGGAATCGCTAGAGCACTGATCGAGTTTAACAAAGAGTTGAGGTCAACACTCAAAGGGGCAGGGTTTCTCACTCGAGACGCAAGAATCAAAGAACGGAAGAAGTATGGATTGCTGGGCGCTCGAAAGGCCCCACAATATCACAAGAGATAAAAGGAGGATCACCGTTGGTTTCTGTAACAATGAAAGAACTTTTAGAAGCAGGCGTTCATTTTGGCCACCAGACGAAAAGGTGGAATCCCAAGATGAAGGAGTTTATTTTTGGCCAGAGAAATGGGATTTACATCATCGATCTGCAGAAGACGATCAGGATTTTCAAAGAAGCTCTCCAGTTCATTAAAAAGACTGCGAGTGAAGGAGGGGATGTCCTCTTTGTGGGCACGAAAAAACAGGCCCAGGATATCGTCAGGGATTATGCCCAGAAGTGCGAATCCTGTTATGTGAATCAACGTTGGTTGGGAGGATTGCTAACGAATTTCAATGTCATCAGAGGAAGTGTAGAAAAATTGATCGAATACGATGAGATGCGTGATGATGGTCGCTGGGATCTTCTTTCCAAAAAAGAGCAGTCAAAGCTTGATAAAGTGTACCGTAAACTGTCGAAAAATTTGGGTGGCATCAGAAGCATGGTCGACCTTCCCGGAGCTGTGTTCATTATCGACTCCATGAAGGAGGATATCGCCATTCTTGAGGCTATGAAGTTGAATATTCCTATCGTGGCTATTGTGGATACCAACGGGGACCCAGAAAACATAGACTATTCAATTCCAGGAAACGACGATGCCGTGAGAGCCATCGAGCTATTTTCCTCGAAAGTGGCCGATGCGATTGTCGAGGGAAAAAAAGAAAGGATAGAAAAAGAGCTACAGGAAGCAAAAAAAGAGGAGACACCACCTGAAGCTGATGAAATCCCTGCAGAAGGGGAAGAACCTCTAGCGGAGGAGAAAATAGAAGTTCCTCAAAAACCTGAAGTATCAGAATAAGGGAGGCGGATAAGATGACGATTTCAGCAGGTCTCGTAAAGGAACTCCGTGAACGAACCGGTATCGGTATGATGGAGTGCAAAAAGGCGCTTGAAGAAAGCAACGGAGATATTGGAAAGGCAATAACCGTATTGAGAAAAAAAGGACACGCTCGAGCCCAAAAAAAGATGGATCGCCAGGCAAAAGAAGGAGCTGTCGGATCCTATATCCATCTTAACGGAAAAATCGGCGTTCTGGTGGAAGTGAACTGTGAGTCGGACTTTGTGGCTAGGAACGAAGAATTTCAGGCGTTGGTCAAGAACATCGCTCTGCATATTGCAGCGGCAAACCCTCAATATGTTTCTTCCGAAAATGTCCCGCAAGAGATCTTGGAAGAGGAAAAAGAAATAGTCAGGGAGCAATTTAAGGATTCTGGGAAGCCCGCTGAGATAATAGAAAAGATCGTGCAGGGAAAATTGAGTAAATTTTACCAGGAAGCCTGCTTGCTCGATCAGCCCTACATCAAAGAGGACAAGATGGCTGTGAAGGAATTGGTAATGGCCTTTATCGCCAAATTCGGGGAAAACGTTGTGATCAGTAGATTTGCTCGTTATGAATTGGGCAAATCTTGATGATTCGATATGCCAAAAAAAGCGCAAGAACCAGCCTATAAGCGGATTTTGTTGAAACTTTCCGGGGAATCCCTGATCGGAAATCTCTCTTATGGAATCGATTTCGACACGACAAAATCCATCGCCGAGGAAATCAAAGAAATCCATGATCTTGGGGTTGAAATCGCTATCATGATCGGTGGCGGAAATATCTTCCGTGGTATCCGTGGCACAGAGGCCGGAATCGATAGAGTTGCGGCCGATTACATGGGATTGTTGGGCACGATCATGAATGGTATTGCTCTTCAGGATGCCTTGGAAAAAATCGGGGTTTTCACGCGACATATTTCTGCCATCGAGGTGAAGGCTGTGGCCGAACCGTTTATCACGAAACGGGTGATCCGACATCTCCAGAAGAGAAGGGTCATTATTTTTACTGCAGGTATCGGGAGCCCTTTTTTCACGACAGACACAGCCGCTGCATTGCGTGCCTTGGAGATTCGTGCAGAAGTCGTCCTAAAGGCCACAAAAGTGGATGGTGTGTATTCGGCGGATCCGATGTTGGATAAAGAAGCAAAAAAATTCAGCACGATCAAATATTTGGATGTCATAAAGAAGGGATTAAAGGTTATGGATGCCACGGCGATTTCGCTCTGCAAAGAGAATAATCTTCCTATCGTGGTGTTTAATCTGAAAAAGAGTGGGAATATCAAGAAGGTTGTCTTGGGCTTAAAAGTCGGAACAAAAGTTCAATAAAGTCCTGAATTATTTATAAAAAATGCCAACATATTTTTTTATTACAGCAAAATCTGGAAATAATCCTGATTTTGCCGAAAAGCCTAAAAAATATTTTTTAAAAAAAGAAGTTTTAAAATATGTTGGCATTTTTTATAAATAATTCAGGTGAATTAATATCGAAGGGGAAGAGGAATGGTGAAGGAAACATTGAGGGAGATCGAAAAAAAGATGAAAATATCGGCTGAGCATTTTCGTAAAGAATTGAGTAAAATGAGGACTGGCCGGGCCAATCTCAGCCTTTTTGAGGACATCAAGGTCGATTATTATGGGACTCAAACCCCGATAAATCAGGTTGCCACACTGGGTGTGCCGGACCCTACTCTAATCACCATCCAACCCTATGACCCTTCGTTTTTGGAAAACATCGAAAAAGCCATCCAGAGTGCCGATCTGGGACTTAATCCGATAAATGACGGCAAACAATTGAAGGTTCCGATTCCTCCGCTCGATGAGGATAGACGAAAGGATCTCGCCAGGCGCATCCGCGGCTTGCAGGAAGAAGAAAAAACAGCCATCCGCATCATGAGACGAGAGGCCAAAGAAGAGATTGAATTTTTGGAGAAAGAAAAAGAAGTAACCGAGGATGATAAATTCTGGGGCTATGATAAACTCCAGGAGATTACCAATCAATACATTGAGAAAATTGAAGAACTGGCCGACGCCAAAGAAAAAGAAATTTTAGAACTCTAAGACAGCAGAATCATTTCCGTTTGAACCAATTCTCTACCGATCCAAACTTCGTGCGGATCACGACTCCCCATCCAATGATGCTCAAGACAAATGAGAACAGAGCGCCGATGACGGGAATGAAGCCGAGCAATCCGAAGAGGAGAAGTCCAAGAATCACTGCAAGGAGCCCTGAGGCTTGCTTGCCTCTAAAAGCCTTGAATATCCAGTCTCCCAGGAAATAAAAAATAACCACCCGGCCAAAAATCTTGATGACGATTCCGATGGCAGCGAGAGCCAACAGTATCGGGATTCCTATCAGGATGAAACAAAGAAAAACGGAAAAAATGATCAATCCTGTAAAGATGATGATGCTCAGAATTCCAGTTCCAAAGATCGGCCAAAAGGATGTTCGAATTTGATTAGACGCAAAAGATATCTGTTTAGGGAAAATGGCAACGAGAATGATTGCCAAGATAAACCAAATGACTAAGGTGATTAGCCTAAATATGATCAATAACGGAAGCAATGAGAATCCGAACACTCCGACAAAACCTTCCTTCAAAAATTTAGAAACTTCATCCGACGTGCTAAAATAGACGGTATCTCCTTCTATGATAGCTCCGGGATCTTTGTCGAGTGTTCCTCCCAGAGATAGAACATCGCCTTGGATTCTTGCTGTGGATTTCAGTATGATATCCGATCCAAAGCCTACGACCGTTTTTTCGACTTCTCCTTCGATGATGATCGTGCCGCCGAAGTTGATCACACTATCTGTCACTGTCCCTTCTATCCGGATTTCTCCGCCCCAGGAAATGACGTTGTCCTGAGTCTCGCCTTCCTCCACGACGATATCTTTCTTAAAAACAAATCCTTGGCCTTGGAGAGGAATAAGACCGAAAAATAGGAAGAGGACTGCCAAACAAAAGATTTGTTTATTCTTCATGCTTTTTCTCCAGCTAATAATTTTCTCTTAGCTCCAAATAGCAACAGGGCAGTGATGATTGCAGAGAGAGCGATGAGCCCGATTTGGAGTTCGGGGCTCAGGATGGTCGTGAGACTGGCGAATCCCTTTAAAATCAGCGTAACGATTTTGAGGATAACTTGGATACCAATGGATATCAATTTTGCCGTTTTGACCAGCACAACAACGATATTCTGGAAAAGGTTTAAAACCGTTCGGTTCAGATTGATAAACACGTTGGCAAGGTTATGCCCGGATATCAGATAAACAACAAAAAACGCCAACACTGCCGAGGATAATCCGATGGAAGCCGTGACGATCCAGTCACGAAGCGTAATTCTTTTTGGAAAGATGTGTGCAAGGACACGCTGGGTGAAATCTTGAGGAGTTTCCCATACGGGCAGACTTTGAGAGGCTTCAACAAGGAGTTTTCTCTCTTCGACAGCTTTTAGACATTTTTCACATGAGGAGATATGATCTTCTATCGATCGATTTTCTTCGGAAGAGAGTTCTCCTTCTAAGAAAAGATAAACCTGATCGATACGAAGGCAGTTCATTTCTGTTCCTCCAGAAACTGACGAACGAGTTCTTTGGATTGGAAAACCCTGTTTTTTACTGTTCCTACGGGGATTTCTTTTATTTCGGCAATTTCATCGTAACTGAATTCGTTGATATGTCGCCACACGAATAATTCTCTGAGGTGGGGGGGGAGTTTGTCCAGGGCTTTCTCAATCTTGCCTCTCAACTCAATCAATTCGAATTGGGCACAAATCGATGGCTCATCTGAAGGGATTTCAAAAGGGGGTCTGTCATCTTCTCTTTTTCCTGTTTGATCGATCGAAAAAGCATCGATCTTTTTTTTTCGCCAGAAATCTATGATGTAATTTGAGGCAATTTTAAACAACCATGTTCTGAATTTAAACTGGGACTGGTAGGTGGAGAGTGAAGTGTAGGTTTTGATAAAAACCTCCTGTGTGAAATCGAGCGCAAGCTCTCGGTTTCCAACCATGCGCCCGATGTAATTCAAAAGAGGTTGTTGGTGTTTGTTCAAAATCATCTCAAATGCCTGTTTATCACCTTGGAGCGTCCGTTTGACTAATTCTCGATCTTCTTCCGTAGAGGACTTCAAGCCCTCAGATTTAAATACGGATTTGTGCAAAAAAGGTTTTTTAGTAGCGTTCGATGATTTCGACATCAGTTGGAAGCTTTAATTCAAAGATATTTTTGGGAAGAGAAGCATTGACTTTGATTCGGCTGAATTGAAATTCCGTTTTGTTGCCCTCCCAGTCCATAAAGATGATTTTATGGATCAGCCATTTTTTTTTGTCCAGTTCCAGAAGAAGGTAGGATCCATCATCCTCTTGTTTGGGGGTCAGTTTTATCTGGGCATTTTGAGGATTGTCAGTGGGAAAAGGGCTGAATGAGATGGAATAAAAGTCCAAAAGATTCTTCTGACCAGTGAGGAGATGCAGAATTTCCGATTCATGTCCTTCATCGGAGATCAAACCTCGCATGAGTTGATTGTCTTCGGCAAAATACCACTGATACTTGTCGCCCTCGAAGAGATAAATGTTATGTTCCGGGTCTGTGTATTCCCATCGCATCGAGTCAGGTTTTCGAAAGTAGAGCTTGCCTTTTTCCTTCAATGGGGTGGAGACGATTGCCGAATAAAAATTGTGTTCAAACCTTGCCTCAAAAGTTTGGGTGGAATAAAGGGCCTTTTCCAATTGTGATGCCACATCCTCTGCTGTTTGGGCAAAAGAGAAGAGAGAGAGGAGTAAAATCAAACAGATGCGCTTCATGCTACCAAAATTATACCATATTGGGGTCAAGAAAAATAATTCGGGGACAGGTACCGAATTAATAATAATAGATTAATTCGGTACCTGTCCCCGAATTATTGATTCGTCCCCTTTTTTCATGGTTTGACCCTAATTAGGAAGGGTGTTATATATTCTCTCATGGCTTTGGATTATTTTCTTTTTCTGATAGTTTATCTTGTGATTCTCCTGGGTGTGGGATTGGTTTTCACGAAGAGGATGAGCAGCCTCGAGGATTTTTTTCTTGCTTCACGGGACCTTTCCGCTTCCTGGATTTTCCTCACCCTAGTCGCCTCATGGATAGGTGCCACATCGTTCCTTGTTTCTGTGGACTTGGCATACCATGAAGGTGTGAGCTCGCTTTGGGTGATGGGTGTGCCTGCCCTGCTGACGGTTCTTATTTTTTATCTTTTCCTTGCCCGTCCTATCCGGAAACTCTCCATCCTCACTCTGCCCGATCTCGTGGAATTGCGTTATGGCCGTACTGTCCGGCATTTGGCATCTGTGTTGATCATTTGGTATATGATTCTCTTGGCATCTTCTCAAATGGTGGCTCTCGGGAATTTTTTACAGGTTTTTCTCGATACTTCCTATTTTTCTTGTTTAGTGATCGGAACAGTTGTCGTGCTCATCTATTCTGTTATAGGAGGATTTTTTTCTGTTGTACTTACGGACGGGATACAATTTTTCTTTCTATTCGGGGGAATTATTAGTCTTTTTTTCTTTCTATTGCGATCCTCGACATTTGAGGGCGTTTCTCAAGCGGTTCAAACTTTTGGCAGGCTTGAATATTTCTCTTTTTTTGCCCATTTCAAAACGAATTCCCTGATTGCTCTTTCCTTTGTTTTGGCATGGGTGGTTTCTCCGATCGCTTGGCAGAGAATACAGGCAGCCCGAAGTGTGAAAAGCGCACGTCAGGGCCTTGTGGCAACCTCAATCACACTCTTTCTGATATACGGAATCATTGTCGGCATTGGGCTTCTTTCTCTACCTTTCGTCTCTGTTGAAGAAGCAGGAGGACCAGTGCTGTCGGCGATCATCGCGACTAAAACAGGAAAGATCCTGGGAGGGATCCTGTTTGTAGCCGTGGTGGCAGCCATCATGTCCACGATGGATACGGGTGTGAATGCGGGGGCCATGTCGATGACCCATGATGTCTATTTCCAGCTTTTTCCTCGAAAAAGAGATGGACATGTTTTGTTGGTAAGCCGGATTTCGACATTTATTGTTGCGGCGCTGGCTTTCCTGGTGGCTACTCAGTTTCAAAGCATTCTAAAAACTCTGGGCTTAGCCTCAGAGATTATGGCCGTGGGATTTTTTATTCCCGGTGTTTCCATGGTTTTCCTGAAGAAAAAATGGCCATCTGCTGGATTTTTAAGCCTTGTCCTGGGCAGCGGATTTGCCCTTATCGGTTTTTTCTGTGAGATAGGGATTCTCGCATTGCGTTGGCCGGAATGGCCCTTTTCTGTGCCTTATGGGATAGCCCTGAGTTTAGTCGGATTTCTCCTCGGCATGCTCATTGATAAGAATTTGAGGAATTTGGGGACGTCCCATTAGGTACCACCCTATCTCAGAATTCTAAAATTGCTGCCACTTTGGACGATAGGGTGGTACCTAATGGGACGTCCCCTTTGCTTCCACTGCCTTATGCCTTATCCCGATTTTGTGTTTTTGGAGAATTTTGTATATTATTGTGACCGATGTCTGTACTTCGTAAGATCCGGCACAACCTGACTGGAATCTTTGGGAAATGGATTTTATGGTTGTGGGCTAAGTCTGCCCGGACGACTGTTTTGGGAGAAGAACAGTACAAAGAACTGAGAAACCAGAAAAAACCTGTGATCATTCTTATTTGGCATGGCAGAATCTTTTTTGCCCCGTATTTTTTCCGCCGGAGGGGGATCATGCCTCTAGTCAGTCCGAGTGAAGATGGTGAAATCATCGCTCAGATCATTGTCAGATGGGGATACAAAGCGCTGCGGGGTTCCAGTTCTCATAGCATTATAAAAGCGTGGAATGAAATGAAGATAGAGCTAGAGAAGGGAGGAGAGTTGATCATTGTCCCGGATGGTCCTCGGGGGCCCGGCAGAGAATTGAAACCTGGAGCAGTGAAGTTAGCCAAAGAAACAGGCGCCTATCTTGTGCCATTTACGTTTTCGAGTTCCAAAAGAAAAAACTTGAAATCCTGGGACAAGCTTTTGATACCGAGACCGTTCACAAGATTTGTGGCTATCTACGGAAACCCCATATCTGTTGAATCAAATTTGAACAATCAGGAGTTGGGGAAAAAGCTCCGGGAAGTGGAAGAATATATGATTGAGCTAGATCAAAAAGCTGACAACTTTTTTAGCCTGAACTATTCATAAAAAAAGCGTCGGCATTTTTTAGGAATATCCCAGGTTAGCTAATCCAGATTCTATTGTCATAGGAACTGCTTTTGTGTCATATATACTCGGAATCCAAGCAAAAAAGGAGATGATAATGAAAAAAAGAGGAATCCTGACGTTTCTGGCCGTTTTTTGTTTTGTTTCTTTTTCATTCCCTCAGGCCGTCGAAGAATGGATCGTGCAGGCAGATCAGCTTTGCAGCGAGATGAAAGATATGGCAACTGCTAAGGAGGCGGAAGCGCTCTATCTTAAGTCTCTTGGCCTGACGGATAGCAAATACGATGTTTTATGGAGAGTGTCCAGGATTTTGTACTATATCGGGGAACACACAGAAAAAAAGAAAGAAAAGAAAGGCATTTTTTCTAGAGGCGTTTATTACGCTGAAAAAGCTGTGGCACTGGAGCCGGAAAAACCCGATGGCCACTACTGGTTGGGAGTGAATCATGGTAAGGTGGGAGAAACCCGAGGAGTGCTTAAGAGTTTGTCCTTGGTCAAACCCATAAAAAATGCGATGAACAAGGTTATTGAGTTGGAACCTTCCTACGAGGATGGAGGACCGGATCGGGTTTTGGGCCGGGTGTTTTTCAAACTTCCGGGATTTGCAGGTGGGGATAAAAAGAAATCCCTGGAGCATCTGTTGAAATCCAAGGAATACGGGCCAGAAGATGCCGTTACACGCATTTATCTTGCTGAAACCTACCTGGCTCTCAAAGAAAAGGACAAAGCGAAGGAAGAGCTTGAGTATGTCATAAATATGGAATCAGATAACCGGTGGTTTTATGCTGTCGATGAAAAAAAAGAGGAGGCGCGCGAACTCCTGAACAGCAAAAAATTCAAGAAATAATAGACTTAGATCGGATTTATTCGGAAAAAACCTGCGCAGTAAAGATCTCTATTTGAGTGTCTTTTTTCCAGGCTTCCTCCTCAATGCCGGCCTTCATGCACCCGTGGCTTAAAAATGTCTCCCGGTCCCATCCCCATTCTACCGGAACCTGAGGGAGAAGGAGACCTCTACTGAGACCTTTGGTGATGATAATTCCATGCTTTCCCACCTCGATTTCAGAGATGTCTTTTATGAGTTGGGGCTGATTGAGCACGGAGATCTCGATTTTGGTCTCGTGAAGCTCTTTCTGCTCGAGAGGGGAAAACCGAAAATCTTTGGTGGCAGCCGAGATGGCAATATCGATGATTGTCTCGAATAAAGGCTTATGAGGGATAGGGTATCCTATACAACCTCGGAGTTGATCCTTTACTTTGATGGTGACAAAGGCTCCTCTTTTCTGTTTGAAAGTGACATCATCCGTTTCCATGGAAGGAGATGTTCCCTCCTGCAGGTGCAGGGTGATAGCCAGGCGAGCCAGTCGGAGCAAAGATTTTTCCTGATCTCTGGTCAAGGGAGTATCCATTAAATTATCCTTCATCGAGCAGATTTGAGATCTATCGGAAGCAAGAAAAAATCCTGATCGTGCTCGATGGCATAAGGTCTTATCACCCATTGATCGGTTTTGTCCCGATCAAGACGTAAAAATATTTTTCCGTATGCAATCGGAGCCAGGATTTTTTTCAATTTGCTATCGGTCGTCTGGAAAGAATAAAATCCGAGGATTTTATCATCAAGATTTTGTTTCATGGCTAAGTATTTCTGGTCGGAGGAAAAAAAACCTTTTTGGGAGGGAAATATTTTTTCGATAAAAAAAAGATCTCCCCGTTTGTGTCCGATCAAAAATCCATCCGTATTCGTGTCAGAGAGACCGCATTGAAGAGCAGAAAAAGACTGATTGACTTCTTTGGAAAGCAAAACTTCCATTTTTTTCATTATAACATATTAAATTAAATTAGACCGAGTGAGGGGATGAGAAACCGGATGCCGAGCCATATGATGATGATTCCTGCTACATTCAGCCAAAATCCGATTCTCATCATTTGAGGAAGACGAATCATGCCCGATCCGTAGATGATTGCGTTGGGAGGAGTTGCTACAGGCAGCATAAACGCGAAACTGCACCCGATGGCGCTTCCTAGGACTGGAGGCAGAGGATTGACCGATGCGGCGTTTGATATTGCAATGATAATCGGGATCAACATGTTGGCAGAGGCAGTGTTGGACGTCAGCTCTGTCAGAAACACGCTGAATGTTACCGATAAAAGTGTGATGAGAGATAAGCTAGCTGAGCTTCCTCCAATAGAGATGAAAAATTTCCCGATGGCATCAGCCAAACCTGTTTCAAACATTTGAAATCCCAGAGAGAGGCCTCCGCCAAAAAGAAGGAGAGTTCCCCAGTCAATGTGCAAAGCCTCTTTTATGGAGAGAGTAAACTCGTTCTGTTTGAGCCGGACGGGCAGGAAAAAGAGCAAGCTTGCTCCGATAATGGCTGCCACAGATTCGGGGATATGACCATGAAACCAGATGTATAGGGGTGCTTCCCGGCCCCATACGAGGGAGACAAAGCCAGGAAAAATCCAGAGAAACACGGTAACAGAAAATGCGATCAACACGTTTCTTTGAGCAACGGAAAGACGGAAGCCCGTTTGATTTGCTTTGGAAAAAATGGCTTTTTTTTGGCCCACTTCCCCATTGCTTTTTCTCAGTTTCCACCTCATCAGAAAAAACAACACAATATACATAGGGAGCATGATGAGAAAACCTATGATCATCCACTGGAAAAAAGTCACCCTGTAATCGATCAGTCTTTCCAGCAAGCCGATGGCTATAAGATTGGGTGGACTTCCTATCGGTGTTCCTATGCCACCGATTGAAGACGAATAGGCCAGAGCAAGCAGGAGAACAACACTGAACGGGGTTTGTTTGTTTGTCTCATTATCACTCCGGAATGCATCCAAAACTCCCAAAGCTATCGGATACATCATGGCAGTTGTTGCTGTGTTGCTTATCCATAACGAAAGAAACATGCTTGTCAAACCCAGGGCAAAAAGAATCCTTGTTTTTTTTGTGGCGATACCTTTAACCGATAGGACAGAATAGGCTAGCCTTTGATCCAAGCCATGCACACACATGGCCCGAGCCAAAACAAAGCTTCCTAAAAAAAGCATGATGATCGGATTGGCAAACGGAGCAAAGGCCTCTCCGACTGAGCAGATACGGAGAGCAGTGAAAAATACAGGAATCAAGAGAGCTGTAACCGGGATAGGAATACATTCGGTTACCCACCAGACCACAATTAACAGAAACACAGACAAAAGGTCGTGGGCCCTGGGATTTTGGCGAAGAAGGGGCGAAAAATAAGCCAAGAGAAAAAGCGTCGGCCCTAAGAAAAATCCGATTTTCTTTCTCGTCTCCATGCTAATCGGATGCTATCAATCCATTCGTTTTGCCCAGATCATGAGTCCATAACCTTTGAAAAAGAACAACGTTTTGTCTAGGCGTGAGATCAGCCAGACAAGAGGATAGAGCGCAGAATAAAGCCGGAAAGTTGTTTTTTTGGTGCTGAATTCTTCAGAAGTTGTGGGTCGTATATGGCCGTCTCGCAAATCTATCGGAGCGTTTCCGCCGAAAAACTTGATATAGACAAAATTCAAGATCAATTCCAAGAATTCCGTTATGAAACGCGAAAAATTCCTGTGTTTCTGCAAAACAAATCCAGCCTTTTCAAGCTTTGCCCGAAGTTCATGCAGGCTGTAGCCTTCTCTTTTGTGGCCGTAGAATTCCAGTTTGAGTCCCAGAAGAGACCTCAGTTTATGAAGCCAAAAAAGCTTCCCTGTTTGGGGGGTCGCCAGAACAAGCTGCCCCTTGTTCTTGAGGACTCGGTGAATTTCTTCGAGACAGAAATCATCCTCATCGAGGTGTTCTAGATAATCCAGACTTACTACTGAATCAAATGAGTTGTTCCTGAATGGGAGTGGCCCCTCTGTGAGCTGGACGAGATTCTCTCGAAGCAGATTTTGGGTTGATTTCAGATTGAGAAAATCCTGGTCAGCACTCAGCCAAATCCCCCCCTTTTTTCGAAGAAAATAACTCAATGTCCCCTGAGCGCAACCCAAATCCAAGTTGACTGAGTCCGTGCTTACGACAAGTTCTTTTTCGAGGAGGAGGCGTTTTTCCCTCTTTTTCAAGGATCGCTTGAAAACCTGAAGTTGCCAGGGTTTGGAAGCCATTTGGAGGGATTATATTATGTTTTCTTGCCAAAAAACAAGAATGGCATTCTTTGCCAAACTGCCCGGCTGCTTTTGCTGAACAAAAGGGGAAGGGCAATCTGTTTTGTGCTTGACTGGAAAAGGGCTAAGAATTATGATGGGACAGATGAAATACGAGATGGTTGTTGTCGGTGCACTAGAAACAAATTGCTACCTGGTGTATTGCGAGGAGACTTTGGAGTGTGCTGTTGTGGATCCTGGAGCTGATCCGGAGAAAATAATCCATAAAATCAGTGAATTGGGTCTCAAGCCTGTTATCTTGATCAATACCCATGGCCATGTTGACCACATCGGAGCGAACAAAGATATCAAGGAGAAATATGATATTCCCTTATGTATTCATTCTTCGGATAGCAAAATGTTGGACAACATCCTTGCCTCAGCCATGGGATTATTTCTTGGAGCCAAAAAATCGCCTAAACCAGATAGATACCTCGAAGAAGGCGAGACTATCCCGATAGGTCATTTTTTTCTCAAAGTCATTCACACGCCTGGGCATTCTCCAGGTAGTATCAGTTTTTCAGGGGATGGATTCCTGCTTTCTGGAGATTTGCTGTTTTGCGGTGGAGTGGGACGCACGGATCTCCCCGGAGGCTCCTGGAGCGTGCTCGAGGATTCCATCCGCAACCGGATTTTCAATTTTCCCGATGATACAGTTGTTCTTCCCGGGCACGGTCCTGCAACATCTGTCGGACAAGAAAAAATGGCGAATCCGTTTATTCGATGAAAGAAAAGCCTCCCTCTCCTGAGGATATTCTTCGCATATTCCTTGATTATCTCTCTGTGGAAAAAGGACTTTCGGCGAATACTATATATGCTTATTCCTTGGATTTAAAAAAGCTTTTTCTTTTTTTTCACAAGCAAAAAATCTCTTGGTTGAAAGCAACAGAAGGAGATTTGATAAAATTCATCCATCACCTTAGCCGGGCCAAGCTCAGTTCCCGATCTTTAGCAAGGCTTATATCATCCACTCGGTCCTTCTACCGGTTTCTTGTGTTGGATGGGCTCATTGCCAAAAGCCCCGCGATAAACCTTTCCACTCCCAAGCTCTGGTTGAATTTGCCCAAGTTTTTGACGGAACAGGAAGTGAAGAATCTTCTGGCACAACCCAAGGAAAAAAACATCCGTGGCAAAAGAGATATGGCAATGCTCGAGTTGTTGTATGCCACAGGATTGCGTGTATCAGAGCTTGTGTCCCTCAAGCTCAAGAATCTAAACTTGGAGCAGGGGTATGTTCTCTGCCAGGGAAAGGGAGGCAAGGAACGAATCGTGCCCTTTGGACATTCTGCTCAGAAAGCTTTGAGGGAATATCTTCACAAGGCCAGACCCAGACTTCTGAAAAGGGATGATCCTTCTCTCTTTTTATCGTCAAGGGGAAGGGCATATACCCGACAGGGATTCTGGAAGATGCTGAAGGGGTATGGTAGAAAGGCAGGTTTAGAGAAAAAGATCAGCCCCCACGTTCTCCGTCACTCTTTTGCCACTCATCTTTTAGAGAGGGGAGCCGATCTTCGATCGGTCCAGCTCATGCTCGGGCATAGCCAAATCACCACCACTCAGATTTATACGCATGTCAGCCGAAAGCATCTGAGGGAGGCTTATAACAAATATCACCCCCGCTCCTAACCTGAATTATTTATAAAAACGGCTGATACTTTCATCCATTTTCAATAAAACGAAATTTTTAAATCCTTTGTAATTAAATCAGCCGTTTTTACCCTACGGGCAAACCAATCTCACTGCATCGGCATCGTTGCAGCCCATTCGCAGTATACATATACAGCTTCATGAGCTGCTGCCTTGCCGCTACAGCAATCTTGGCTTGTGAATAATCCAGGCTCCTGAACTATTCATAAAAAATGCCGATGACAATATTCATTATAAAGAAGTAAAAAATTTAAAAACCAAAACGATAATCATCGGCATTTTTTCCCAAGGGCGAGCCGATCTAACTGCATCGGCATCGTTGCAGCCCATTCGCAGTAGTTCACTACAACTTCATGAGCCACGTTCTCGCATCCTTTAATACTAGGGTGGGGCGGAGGGTCTAGGGTGGGGCGGAGGGTCTCAACTCGTGAATAATCCAGGTTAATCCTGATTTTGGGAGCGGATTTCGTCTAGTATGGCAACGGCTTGCCTCATATGTGGGATAACAATGGAGCCGCCCACCACTAAACCGACGTTAAATGCCTCAAAAAGCTGCTCATCGGACAAACCCAATTCCACACATCGGAGCAGGTGATAGGTGACACAATCGTTACACCTAAGGACAAGGGAAGCCACCAATCCCAGGAGTTCTTTTGTTTTGACCGTCAACGCGCCTGGTTTGTATGTGTTTTTATCAAGGGCAAAAAAGCGCTTGATTTCCAGGTTCCCGATTTCCAAAAATCTTTCGTTCATTTTTTTTCGGAAATCCTGAAAATCCTTTATTTTTTCAGCCATCTATCCTCCTCGTTAGTACAAATAGTAAAATAATTCTACACCAAAAAAAGGGACATTCCTAATAGCAGAAGCTTGAGCCTTATTGACTGAGAAGATAAATTCTGCTATTTTACCTGATTAGTTTAGATATTAAACTAAAAAGTTCAGCATTAAAACTAATAGGTGCAAAAATGAGCGAGAAAAACCTAAGAAAAGAAAGAGAGCTCCACCGGCAGGAGGAGAACAGACGTTTTATTCTCCAGGCGGCGGAAAAGGTTTTTGTTCAAAAAGGGTATAGACTTGCCACAGTCGATGATATCGCCGAGGAGGCTCAATTTTCCAAGGCCACGCTTTACCGCTATTTTAAGAGCAAAAGCGATATTTTTATCGAAATCATCTACAGTTCTTTTGAAGAAAGTTATAACGGAATAAAAAAAATTCAACTAAAAGAATTGAGCGCGGAAAAAAAAATAAAGGAACTAATCGGCTTCATTGTTTCCACCTATCATAAAAAGAAAAATCTCTCACACATATTATTCATGGAGAAGGCCGCGATGAAAAAACTCGTGAAAACAAAATCTGGCTCTCATGTTGCCCTTGCTGATTTTCATCCCGAGATCTCTCCCGAGATCAAATCCCAGATGAAGCAGATTTCAGGTGTCATAAGTGAAATCATCAAAGAAGGTGTGGAAGCCGGTGAATTCCGCGATATGGATGTTCATGACGCCAGTGTTGTTCTGGGATCCCTGCTAAGAGGTTTTTACTTCCGAGGTCCTATCCAGGATAAAAAATACAGCATCCAGGAGACAACCGTTTTGCTCCATTCCTTTTTCCTAAACGGAATAAAAAGGAAAAAAAAGTCCACAAAAGGAGATTGAAAATGCAGAAGGGAAAGATCTTACTCATTTTTATTGTTCTACTGTCCCTTATACAAATGTCTTTCTCTCAGGAAAGGCTGACTCTTACTCTTGATAAAAGCGTTCGGATCGCTCTATCACAAAATCCCTATCATCTTGCGACAGAAGAGAGAGTCGATGCCGCTTACTCTAAACTTCGAGAAGCGGCTTCTGGGTTTATGCCCTCTCTGAATGCCCAGGGACAACACACTCTGGATGAAAAGTCGATGGAATTGGAGTTCCCATCCTTTATACCTGGGGAACCCCCTCAGCGGGTTGAGATAGACTTCACAAAAGATTACCAGTTTGTCATGTCCCTGTCCTTCCCTCTTTTTACGGGCGGACGTCTAACTTCCGGATTTAAACAAGCCAAATATAATCTGGAATCCACTAAAGAGGCTGTGAGGCAGTCCAAACACTTAACGGTCTTTAACACCAAACGAGCTTTTTACGGGCATCTTCTAGCCAGGGAATTCGTGTCTGTGGCCGAGGAAGCTGTTCGGGTTGCAGAGGAAAGCTTGGAAAATATGAAAAACATGTACGAAGTGGGGATGGCTTCAAAAATGGATCTTTTGAGGTCAGAGGTTCGACTGACTAACATGCAGCCTGAAGTGATAGCAGCTAAGAACAACCTCAGGATTTCCGAACTCAGCTTGAAAACCATGTTGGGTATGGATCTTTCCCAGTCCGTGGAAATAGAGGGAGCTCTAAGCTATGAACCGTTGGAGCCCGATTTGGAAGAATGTATAACCACCGCGTTGGTCCAGAGACCCGAAGTGAGGCAATTTGACTTCCAAAGAAAAATGGCAGGGGAATCCCTGAAACTTTCTCAGGCAGGATATTTGCCCTCGCTGGCCGTATCAGGAAATTACAGTTTCTGGTCGGATAAATTGAATTTCCGGAAAGATACCTGGTCATCCTTTTATGCGGTTAACCTTGTCTTGAATATCCCGATTTTTAACGGTTTCAAAGAATCGGCCCAAATTGCACAATCAAAGGCTATGATCCGGGAAATCGAGTTAACTCAAAAGGCTCTCCAAGATGCTGTGGAATTCGAAGTCAGACAGGCTGTATTATTGCTGAAAGAAGCCAAGGAAACCTTGCTCTCGCAGGAAAAAAACACGGAACAGGCCAAAGAAAGTCTTCGGATCACCCAGTTGAATTATTCCGAGGGAATGGCAACGACACTGGATGTCATTTCCGTTGAAGCTGCCTACAGCCAGGCACAGGTGAATTATTCTCAGGCTCTATACAATTATGGCGTAGCTGTTGCCGAATTGGACAGAGCCATGGGCGTCGGATATGAAGATTATGATTGATAAAATCGGAGGAATGAAATGTTAAAATGCACAAGATCGAAAATTTTAGTGGTATCCAGCCTTTCATTTTTTATGCTGTCCTGTCAGCCCCCCCAGAAAACAGAGGAAGTTGAGGAGGGATTCTTAGCGGCGGCCCCTGTGAAGGTTTTCAAAGCCAAGAGACAGAGAATTTCTGAGAAGTTGTTTTATACAGGTCTGATCGAAGCTTGGAACAAAATCAACATCATGCCTGATGTGGGCGGGAAAATTGCCAAGATCTATGTGGAAGAAGGAGACAGGGTCCAGAAGGATCAACTGCTCGCTGAGTTGGATACAAGAGCCATACGCCTCCAGATGGAACAGGCTAAGGCCGGTTTTGCCGTGGCAGAGGCCAAGTATAAAGATGCCCAGCGCAACATGGAGAGGATGGAGCGCTTGAAATCGGAGAATGCCGTGTCCGAACAGCAATACGAACAGCTCAAACTTGCCTATGATGCCGCTGATGCACAGCTCCAGCAGGCGAGAGCTGCCCTGAATTTATCCAATCACAATCTGGACGTTTCCATCATGAAAGCCCCATTCAGCGGAGTTGTCGCGTCTAAAAACGCGGAAGTCGGGGATGTGATCAATCCGTTGATGGGAGGATTTTCTCTCTCGAGCGGCGTTTTGACATTGATGGATTTTTCGCGTGTGAAAATCGAAATCGAGGTGTCTTCTCAAGATATCGCTCGCATCAAAAAAGGCATGACTGCTCTTATGCGTGTGGATGCATTCCCTGACCGCATTTTCCCGGGTCGGGTGTCTGTCGTGAACCTCGCTGCCGATCCGATGACAAGAAAATTTGGTGTGCAGATCACGGCGAATAATTCTGGCCTCATGTTGCGGCCCAACACTTTTGGCGAGGTAACGCTCGAGATCAGCACCCATGAAGATGCCCTGGTCATTCCCCAGATTGCCATACTCGAGAATAAGTATGTCTTTGTTGCCCAGGATGATAATACGGTTGTGAGAAAGGATATATCTTTAGGTCTCCAGAATACGGACATGGTGGAAGTAATTTTGGGAATCGAAGAAGAAGATCTTATTGTTGTGGAAGGTAACTATGGTTTGGAGGATGGGTCGAAGATAGAGATTAAAGAGGTTATCCAATGAAAATACCTGAATTTTCTGTAAACAGAAAAGTCACCACGGCTATGCTGGCCATGATCTTGGTTGTGTTAGGCACTATCGCCTTCTCCCAACTCGGCCTGGATTTTTTTCCCGATCTTGAATTTCCGACTGTATCGGTCATAACCACTTATAGGGGATCTTCCTCCGAAGATATCGAGAACACGATCACGCGGCCCCTGGAGCAGATCATAAACTCGGTAAGTCGTGTGAAAAAGGTCAATTCTCTAACTATAGAAGGAGCTTCAGTCATCATGGTGGAATTCGAATGGGGAACCAATTTGGATTTTGCCGCCCAGGATGTTAGGGATCAATTAGGCCTCTTCCAAAGCTATCTTCCAGAAGAAGCCTCTGATCCTTTGGTGGTGAAGTTCAATTTTTCACAATTTCCTATCGTTTTTGGAGGTATCACTGCAGATAGGCCCACGGTAGAGCTGAAGGAGATCATCGAGGACGAAGTGGCTCCAAGGATCGAAAGGATTGACGGTGTTGCCTCTGTCCAGGTTTTCTCGACGGAAGTGAGAGAGATCTTGGTAGATGTAGATAAAGCAGCGCTTGAATCGCTCAATCTCTCCCTTAATCAGATTCTTTTGGCCCTTCGTATGGAGAATCTGAACCTTCCTGCCGGTCATGTCGTCGAAAGACATGCAGAGCTCCTGATCAGAACTCTCGGAGAGTTCGAAAGTGTGGAGGATATTGAAAAAACCATAGTAGGTTCTGCACAGAACGGCCAGCCCGTATACTTGAGAGATGTGGCTGAGGTACGAGATGGATTGAAGGAAGCCCGTTTCATATCCCGTATACAGAGAGAAAAAGGAGTCATTTATACGATAAGCAAACGGTCGGGAGCAAACACGGTCATTACGGCCAAGGCTGTAAAGGAGGAATTGGCAAGAATCCAACAAACCCTTCCTAAAGATATTGAATTCTGGCCGTTCATGGATCAGGCGGATATGATCCAGCAGGTTATAAACAGAACAGGTAGCAACGCTCTCGTTGGTGGCATTCTGGCCATATTTTTTCTGTTCGTTTTTCTCCGAAACTGGCGCCCTACATTGACCATTGCTCTGGCCATTCCTCTTTCTGTGATCACGACCTTTATTGCCCTTTATCTTGCCGGTTACACCATTAACCTTCTGACTCTTGGAGGTTTAGCGTTAGGTATCGGTATGCTTGTGGATAATGCGGTTGTCGTCATCGAAAACATCTTTCGTCATTTGGAAGATGGGAAAACAAGGAATGAAGCTGCGAAAAGAGGGGCCTCTGAAGTGGGAATGGCCATAACGGCATCCACCCTGACCACCATAGCCGTATTTTTTCCGATGGTTTTTGCTAAGGGTATCACTGGGAAGCTCACGCAAGGATTAGCCCTATCCATTACATTTGCGCTATTGGCATCTTTATTTGTGGCTCTTACTATCGTTCCGATGGTGGCGTCTCTTATTTTTAAAGCCAATAAAAATCAGAATGCCGAGGGAAAAACTGTGAGGAAGGTAGAGTTTGAAAGAGCCAGGAATTTTTACCGAAAACTCCTGCAAAAATCCCTGAAACGGAGAGGTTTGGTTCTTGCTGGTGTTCTAGGACTGTTTTTGCTTTCCTTTGTCATCGTTCCATTCTTGGGTACCGAGTTCATGCCTTCCCAGGATCAAGATATGATTATCCTCAATGTCAAGATGCCCGTAGGGACCTCTATTGAAGAAACCAACCGTGTGGCCCAAATAGTGGAAGAGTTGTTGGTGCAACAACCTGAGGTGAAAACCGTCTCGGCTCAGATCGGGTCTGCGGCTGAGGAAGACCCCTCTGACCTTGCGGGAGGATTTTCTAACTCAGGAACTCATGAAGGAATCCTTTGGGTTGGACTGATACCGCAAACCGAGAGAGAAGATTCAGATCTTGAAATTATGGAAAGGATTCGGAGTCAATTGCCACAGTTAAAAGGTGTGAAATTCGAAGCCATGGACATGAGCCAAATGATGATGGGAGGATCCGGCGCTCCTGTTGAGATTAAAGTTTTTGGGAAAGATATCTATCAACTGAGAGAGATCGCAGATAATATCGTGGATAGGATTCAGGATGTTGAGGGATTGCGGGACATTGCACATACCTTTTCCCAAGGCAAACCAGAATACCATATCCGGATCAATCGTGAGCAGGCCTCTCGAATGGGTTTGATGGTGAGCCAAATCGCCAATACGATTCAAACGGCCTCTCTAGGGAGGGTTGCCACCCGTTACCGAGAAGGGAATGATGAGGTCGACATCCGCGTCCGGTTTAGAAAACAATCTCGTGACAGCTTGGATGATATTGAAAATATTCCGATTCTAACACCGATGAACCAGATGGTGCGGTTGGATCAGGTAGCCTCCATATCCAGGGGAGAAGGTCCTATCCAGATCGACAGGGAAAACCAGGCCCGGGTGGTCACAGTTCTGGCAAACATTGCCGGAAGAGATTTGGGAAGTGTTGTGAAAGATATAAAAGAGAGGCTGAGTGGAGTAGATCGGGGATTACCACCTGGTTATTTTATCGAGTTTGGCGGCCAGTACAAGGACATGCAGGAGGCTTTTGTGATTATGGCCGCTGCTTTTGCTTTGGCCATTCTCCTTGTGTACATGATCATGGCTTCCCTGTTCGAGTCCTTCCGTCATCCCTTCGTGATCATGTTTACCATTCCACTGGCGCTTTTTGGTGTGATTGTGGCCCTCCTCGTTTCAGGAAAGCCTATCAGTTTGCCTGTGCTTATCGGCTTTATCATGCTGGGAGGAATCGCCGTGAATAATGGGATTGTGATGGTGGATTACATCAACCAACTAAAGCGGCGCGGTGTTGAAAAAAAGGAAGCTATACTTCAAGCCTGCACTGTGCGATTACGGCCTGTTTTGATCACTGCCTTCACCACAATCCTCGGAATGTTGCCGATGGCGCTGAGCACATCACAAGGATCGGAGATGCGGGCTCCAATGGCCATAACGGTGGTGGGCGGCCTGATCGCCACCACCCTGCTCACGTTGTTCGTGATCCCGATTATGTACAGCCTGCTCGACCGTGTCTCTTTCAAACAGAAAAAAGCCAAAACTTAATCCTGGATTATCCAGGATTATGTTTTGTATCTGAGGAGAGCCCCTATATCTCCATACCTGGAGAGATTTGATGGGGGATCCATATGTATGACATGTGCTTTTTTATCCATCGCCGATTCGACGGCCTCGTCGATAACGTCCATAATAGGTCCAGTTTTTCGTAAACAGGAAGGACATTTGATTTCGTCGACAAAAAGGAAATCACATTTCGGACAAGCTTTTCCGGATTTGGAAAAGTACCGAGTGATCAAGAGCGTTTGAACGCCTCCTTGGTTAAGACTCCTTAATGTGTCCTTTAATCCCGAAATGGCCAGTCCCCCTTTTTTCAGCAAAGAAATATAATGATCTAGAATTTGGTTCTCTTCCTGATTCTTTAGTTTCTTTTCCAGGGTGGATGCTTCCTTAAGAATTTTGCTCGCAGGATCGCCGGGTTTTGATCTTAGCCGGGCTTTGAGGCGCTTTTGAAGGTAAGGATGGAGAAGAGGCCCAAACTCTTGGCCATATTCGTCGTTGCATCCCAAAAAAAACCATTCAAAATTGTTTGCCTTGAAAAGTGTGAATGTCTTCTTGGCCATCTCCTTGAAATAATCGTGCAGGTGTGTTGCGATATGTCTTTCGATACGCTTTGATTCGTAGCCCTCCCAACCACCTTCCCTTACTTTGCTGGGAACATTGCCTTCTATCCGGTCAAGAAGAGAGATTTCACCCATAAACAGGTCATACCATTTGGCCTCTTTGCGGTCGAACACAAGCAAGCAAATTCTGCGGTGTTCGTTTAAAATGGCGGATAGCGGACGGACATAGGGATCCTGATCCATCAGGATTCTGTTCCGCGGGGGGTTGGGAAGCTCGAACACCTCCCAGAATATTTCTTTCCCGCAGGAGAAAATGGCCAATCCCGCAAGATTGTGAGAATTGAGATTTTCCTTGCAGAACAGGCTGATTTTGTCCAAATCTTGTCTTAAGGATTCCGTTTTCCTTTTCCCTAAATTTGCCTTTTCTACGGTTGTCTTGTAATTGTTGAGGAGATTTTTGATAGAAAGCGTGATTTGTTTCTTTGTCAAATGGCTTTTATCGGTGTTGAGATAAAAGGATGTGGTGAGGAATCGGTCGCTTTTAAATTTGGAGAGAGAAGCGATTTGCTCCCGGCTCGATAATTTCATATGGCCTCCTAATACAAATGTTGGGAAAAAAATAGAAAAGTATTTTGATTATGGGATGAGAAAAAGAAGAGTAAAACACTCACTGTTAAAATAGGAGTTGCTTTTCCATTTGTCAAGCCCTAAAAGCTTTACTCTAGAGACACAACGCATTATAATAGCATCCTCAGAGGCCGCCTAACCTGGATTATTCACGAGTCGAGGTTGCTGCAGATGCAAGGCACAGGGCATGCAGCTGTGGTTGTCCACCGCAAGTGCCCTGTAACGAAGCAGATGCGGTAAGATCGGCTCGCTGCGTTTCCCATAAGGGGAAAGAATGCCGACATTGAAGTAAGGAAGATCATGGGAGAAGAGTTAAATGTTATGCTGGAGAGAAAATTTACGTAACGGGCAGATATTAAAGAAAATAAACTTGGGTGTCGGCATAATTTATGAATAGTTCAGGCTAAAAAAGGTGCGGAAGTGGCGGAATTGGTAGACGCGTAAGCCTCAGGAGTTTATGGCCTTTAACGGCTGTGTGGGTTCGAGTCCCACCTTCCGCACCACCCGTCGCTCACAAAGAAGCTCCACACTAAAGAAGATGGACGCAGCCCTTTTTTGAAACAAGATGTTTCCAAGCCTCGAGTTTTGGCTAACATTCCGAGGAAGTTTTCACGGTATGGTATTCCTTAAATAAAACGCTTCATCCCTAGAATTTAAAGTTCAACCCCAGGCGGAAAGACCTTGCTCCTTGGAGCGATGTGACCTTTTTGTAGCTGGGATCCACGATTCGGATGCCGTTTGTGGAACCTTCTTCGGAAGGATACCAAAAGCCTCCGTCGTTTTTGACGAGGATCTGATACTGTTTTCCCAAAACGTTGAAAACATCGAATAAAAAGCTTATTCTTTTCGAGCGGGACAGGGTGAATTCTTTTTCGATCCTTATATTCAGGTTTTCGAATGCGTCTGTTCGTCTTGTTCCTGGATTTTCAAGCAATACCGTCACTGGCAAGGCTGCCACGGTGTTTTCTGTTCCATCCTGAGAAGGGGGAAAGATCGTCACACTCCTGGCCCAGGGAGTTCCGCTGGCATACAGGTAGAAAAAACTCATGTAAATATCGAACGGAAACCTGAAGGTGCCGGCAAGTTTTAAGATGAGGGGACGGTCGTAATCCAGCCTGGCATCCTGTTTGATATTCAAGAAATAGTTGGGTGTATCCGCAGCCATGGTTGTTCCGGAACTTGCATAATAGCCTAAACCGATGTTACCTGTTGTTTTGCTCATAGTTGCAGAACCTGCCAGTTGCCAGTTATGGGACATACGTTTTTTAAATGCGATTTCGAATCCTCGGTATTTCCTGCTGAGTTCAGGGACATTCTTGAAACGCTCAAAAAGAAGAGGAGCATCAGGCGATGGAAAATAGACTGTTATGGATTTGTCTTTGTATCCATCGATTCCTGGAATGATGGTTTGGAACGGTATCCATAATCCCTCTGTATCCTGCTCGGTCGTGTACCATTCCTTATCCAAATCAGGACTGTAAAGAACGTTTTCATAAATATTTTTTTTATCCTTAGAAATATATGTGAAGCGGACAGAAAAATCAGCGAATATTTCCTGGTGTAGGCCGATCGTGATCTCATTTGTACTGGGAGATGTAATATCCGAGTCGATTCTGCTTTTAGTAAAATCTGGATTATAGAAGCGATAGTCTTCAGGATACGGAATAAATGTGTCATCCTCATCAACGGCAGCGTCCATATTTTCATCATACCAATAGAAAGAGTGCGAACTTGACGATCCAAACGGACTGAGGGAAACAGCATATTCGAGCATCGCCTGCTCTGTGTACCGCGAATAGGAGACCTTAAACAGGCTTTTCCCGTCTCCAAAAACGTCAAAAACGAATCCCAAACGCGGGGATAAAACATTCCAGGTTATCATGTTTTTCCAAGGAGCAATTTGGAATTCGTCGTAGGGATTAAAGTTGGCAGCGGGTTCTATCAAAGTTTCTCCCAGAGCCACTGAGAGAGGATTTCCGCTTGCTAGTTTGAGAAGAGAAGATTGCGAGGCGGTGCTCCGATCAAACCGGATACCAAGATTCAACGTAAACCTTTGCGCAAATGTCATTGTGTCCTGGAGGACCAAACTGAGCCTTTGCTGATCAAACCTGGGGATATACGAATCTTCCCCCATGCTTGCTATCAAAAAAGATATCACCCCTTTGCCTACGGTATTGGAGGTGGAAGGAGAAGGATTCAACCCGAAGAAGTAAGGATTACCTTGGTTGTAATGGATTGCGAGATTGTTTTCTTTCCATGCCGAGTTTTCGAATGTAGAATATTCATATTCCCCTCCCACTTTCAGCTCATGGCTGGCTCCGAGAATATTGTTCTGAAATCTTGTCAGATAAGCGCTTGCATGAAACTTTGTCTTCACCTGTTTTTCATTGAGCAATCCGCTTCCCCAAATGTGCCCGGAGACTTCATCGATATAGCTCGGTTCGCTGTTTATATTTTCCTGAAGAAGGAGAGGAAGTTTGCCGGAGAGATAGCCGGCCTTAACATCAACGGACGTATTTTGATCGATAGTGTAGTTGAGGATGCCGGCTCCGTGAAAAAGATTCTCATGGTCCATATTTCGGGTTGCGTCGGCAGTAACATTCCAATCGAGAAAATTGTTATGGAAAGGCCTGTTGCGGTTCACATAATTGAACAATGCTGTGACTTTGAGGTTGGGGACAAATTGGCTGGTGAACTTGATAAATCCCATCTTTTCCGAGTTGTCCCAATCGAAGGCCTCATGTTCAATTCCCTGGGGATCTGTCCAGGGGATGAAGGCTGTCGAGCGGGATTGGGAGATGAGTCGAGCATTCAAGAAATACCACAATTTATCTCGCAGTATCGGTCCGCCGATCGAGAGAGAAAAATCCCATAGCTTTTTATCCAAGGCGGGTGCAGAAATACCAGAGGCACTTTGTTCCTGTTTGGAGGTGAGAGGGCTTGCCAGGCTTTCGCTCGTGTGGTAAATCAAGGCATGTCCGTTGCTGTTGTTTCCTCCGGATTTGGTTACGACGTTGACGTATCCTCCGTCCACCACTCCTACTTGGGTTGGAATGCCACCCGTTATCACTTCGACTTCTTCGATGGTATCGAAATTAACATTCGTCAGAAGATGCATTCCGACGGGATCGTTCAGATTCATATTATCCGAGGCATACAGGTTGGACCTTGCGGTCGATCCGTGAATGATCGAGGTTTTCGGAAAAAAGGTCGACTCAGGGATGATTCCCGGAGCCAAATTGATTATGTCATGTAGGTCTCGGTTTATGGGGATTCTTCCTATCAGGCTATCCTCGACTATAGCCGATGTTTTTACGGATTCGGGATCTCCCATCGGGGAGGGGATTTTGACCGTGGTTTCTTCTTCGATGGTTGTTATTTCCATCGTAATTTTGTACCGGAGGGACATGCCCACACGGATGATGATGTTTTCTATGTTGACCGTTTTGAAACCCGGCATTTCTACGGTCAACTTGTATTTTCCTGGGGGGAGATTGTGGAATTTAATGAGACCGGTTTCGGATGTGATGTACGTTTGGATATCCAGCATGGATGGAGAATCGATGTAGACAAACGCTCCTGGAAGGGGAAATCCTTCGGTATCGGTGACCTTTCCTTTAATGGATCCCGTTTGTTCCTGAGCCATAACAGCCAGAGCAAGTCCGATGGAAAGAGAGATGATCAATAGAGATTGGCAGATTTTCTTCCCCACTTTAGCCCTCCTTGGGTTGCCGTTCCAAACGGAATGTGATTGTTTCTGTTGCACGCTTATCATGTATATGGAACGCGTTTCATGTTACAAAAGTTGCAGAATTCTATTGCTTTACGGCCGAAAAACTATATTAACAATTCTCTCTTTTTTTTACAATGCTCGTTCTCCAGGCGCTTTGGGATGTGGCTAGGAATGGATGATGGGAGTGTATCATTTGCGGCGAGAAGGCTATTGCTGGCAGGACCAGAGGGCAGATCCGATAAACCCTGCTTTATTTCCCAGAGTAGCGCGTTCGATGCTGCAACATCGAAAGGATCCCTTAAAAGATCTTTTGGCGGCTTCGTCGATGGCCGGTGGGAGGAGAAATTCTGCGGCTTTCATCACACCTCCGCCCAGGAGGATCTTTTCGGGATTCAAAAGGTTGATGGCAATCGCCAGGCCTAATCCCAAAAAATGGCCGGCTTCGGCAAATGCCTGCTGCGCAGCCTTCTCGTTATTTTTGGCTCTCAGAGATACTTCCTCTGCTGTGATGTTTTTGCGGTTTTTGCTGTAAGCTTGGTAGTTTTTCACGATTTTTGGGGCAGAAACCTCGGTTTCCAAGCACCCCTGGCTGCCGCATTTGCATGGCTCCCCGTTTGGATTCACCACTGCATGTCCCAATTCCCCGGCAAAACCACACGCCCCTTCCCAGATATTTCCGTTTAAAATTATCCCGGTTCCGACCCCTGTTCCGATAGTCAAAAGGACAAGGCTATGGGTGTTTTGGCCAGCTCCGCATCTATATTCGCCGTAGGCGGCCATATTCGCATCGTTATTCACACAAAACGGAACATCGATAAACCGGGAGAGGGCTGGATACAGGGCAAAATTATCGAGGCCGGGATAGTTGGGTGATTGAAGAATCTTCTGTTCTTTGGAACAAATAATTCCTGGAATTCCGAAGCCCACGGTCCGGATTTGTTGTTGGTGTTTGTTTTTTAGCGTTATCCAGATTTCCGCAAGGGTTTTGAGGAGTTTTTCCAAGTTCTTCGGCGTGTCGACTTGGGATTCGGATATGATCTTTCCCGTGTCATCCACGACACCAAACTTGAGGGCCGTGCCTCCAAGATCGAACCCTGCATACATACTCACCATTTTCTCCTTAATTATTACTTATCCTGAATTATTTATAAAAAATGCCGATGTAACTATTCATTTTATAAAGATAATTTCATATCCATCAAAAATCAACATCGTCAGCTTTTACCCTACGGGCGAGCCAATCTCACCACATCGACTTCATTGCAGCCCATTCGCGGTAGTTCACTACAGCTTCATGAGCTGCTTCTTCGTCGCTGCAGCAATCTTGGCCCGTAAATAATCCAGGCCTCCTGAATTATTTATAAAAAATGCCGATACCTTCTTATGTCCATAATTATGTTTGTGATTATTTCTTAAGCCCGATGGCAGAATAGTTCGGAGGAGCATAAAGGAGTCTGTTCAAGTTGTCGATATTCCTGTTCAAGATCGAAGCTGTCTCATCCGCGCCAGGAAGGGTTTGAAGCTGCTCTTGCTCGAGGGGATGGGAGTATTTTATCTCTACATTCTCAAATCCAGAACTTTCGAGCAGGAATTTTAGCGTCTGAGGATGGATGGGTTTTTGGTGTGTGAGGTCAAGAAAGTAAATCTGAACCAAAGCAAATACAGAAGCAGGATTTATCGTTTCAAGGACAATGTGGCCACCCGGCGCAAGCTTGAAATAGGCCAGCTCGATCAATTTTTTCAACTGGGCTGGGGATAAATGTTCTATCACTTGGGAGGAGAATATTCCCCCCAAAGTTTTGTCTGGCCTTTCTGCCAAAGATTCCAGGATGTCTCCTTTTTGACAGTCCAATCCTTTATCCCGGCAGATTTCAACCATCTGCTCGTTCAGATCGATTCCCTGAGTCTCGATCCCGTTATCTCTGCAAAGCTCGAGAAACTCACCGCGACCACAACCCAAGTCCAGGATTTTCCCCTTTCCCTTCTCCTGAAAATAGGGAAGAAACCGGGATTGTTGTTTTTTGACCTCTTCCTCATTCCCCCGGTGTCGGTTCTCGAAAGCGGCATAATGCCAGTCTTTGAGCGGTTCAAGGATTTCTTGGACTTGTTTTTGTGTCGGGAGGTTCTTCTCCTCCAGTACACCCAGCAATCGATCCAATTGTTCTTTGAGGAGAAGGAATTTTTTTATCAGGAGGTTCACATCTTCGTAAACAACTGCCAGCTTATCCACCCGCCATTCCATGCTTTTGAAAATCATCCCGACGTGGTTGCTCCCCAGCGCATCCCATTCCTTGTCCTTGGCATCCATCAAAGCGATGTTGGCTTCGATGAGGCTGGCAAAGGACAAAAACAGGTCCTGAGTTTGCGCAATGTTTTTATCTAGAGTTTTTTGGAATTCCGTGAGGGCGTGGGATACTTGTTGCCCAACAGTGTCCGGAGAAATGTCTTTTGTTGATACAATCTCCTGCATACGGGACAGGAGATGCTGAAGCCGGATGGTGTTATCTGAAGAAGAAAGTTCCTGGCTCTGTTTTTTTAGCCCCTCGAGTTCTTTCGCAAAAGCATCTTGTTTTTCTTTTCTTTGTTGAGAGAGCCTTTCTATCGTGCGTCTCATTGTTCCTTAGAAGGAGGCTCAGACTCATCCTGTGTCTCACTTTCTTTGTCTTTGGAAGTGATGGATTTCTTGAAGTTCTTAATGCCTTCTCCTAAGGATTTTCCGAGTTCAGGGAGTCGTCGTGCCCCGAATATAATGATTACGATCAAAACGATGAGAACCAGCTCGGTAGGGCCGACAGGACCGAAAAAGAACATAGGAACCTCCTCGAGGATATTTTCTTTTTAAAGCAGTACCAAAGGTACTCGAGTCCTGTTGAAAAGTCAAGCTCTACACCGTTGGATTGGGTGTTCTGTTAAAAGGGTAGACCTGCCGATAGGGAGTTGGTTATACTGGAATATCAAAATGAAAAACATCCGGAATTTTTCGATCATTGCACATATCGACCATGGTAAATCCACCCTTGCAGACAGGTTGATCGAAAGAACCGGGACTCTTTCTTCCCGTGAGCTGCGGGACCAAGTGCTTGACACGATGGACCTGGAAAGGGAAAAAGGGATCACGATCAAAGCCCAGACTGCACGCCTCCATTATCATTCACCAGCCAATAAAGATTATGTTCTCAATTTGATCGATACACCTGGCCACGTTGATTTTTCCTACGAGGTTTCACGGAGCCTTGCCGCCTGCGAAGGGGCCCTTCTTCTGATCGATGCCTCTCAAGGTGTCGAAGCTCAAACTCTTGCCAATACTTACCTGGCTCTCCAGAATGACCTTGTTCTTATCCCGGTGATCAACAAGGTCGATCTCTCTCAAGCAAATCCAGATCTGGCGCTCGAACAACTGGAGAACATCATCGGCCTCAAGAGGGATGAAGCGATCCTGGCCAGCGCCAAAACGGGATTTGGCGTTGATGAGATCTTTTCTTCTATAGTTGAGCGTATTCCTCAACCGGCTGGCGATCGGGTTGCTCCTTTGAAGGCATTATTGATCGACTCTTGGTTCGACTCCTACAGGGGTGTGATCATACTGGTGCGTGTGTTTGACGGTGTCATCAGGACCGGAGCGCGGATAGAACTGATGGCCAGTCAAGCCACTTATAACGTGGAGGAAGTGGGTTATTTGACTCCAAAGCAAAAAAAAGTCAACTCGCTTTCTGCCGGAGAGGTTGGCTATGTCATCGCTGGCATAAAAGAATTTAGTCATGCATGCGTCGGGGAAACGATCACAGAAAAAAACAGGAGAACCAAACTTCCCCTACCAGGATTCAAAGATATCAAACCTATGGTCTTTTGCGGTATGTATCCTGCCGGCGAAACCAGTGTGGAAGACCTTCGTAAGGCGTTGGAAAAACTGCGGCTCAATGATTTTTCCTTCCAGTATGAACCCGAAAATTCTCCGGCTCTAGGCTTGGGATTCCGATGTGGATTTTTAGGAATCCTCCACAGAGAAATCATCCAGGAGCGCCTTGAACGAGAGTTCGATATCAACCTCATCACCACCGCTCCGAGTGTGAGTTTTCTCGTGACGACCGGCGAGGGAGAGGAAGTGGAAATCCACAATCCTTCAGAGCTTCCTCCTGCAAACCAAGTCAAAATAATTGAAGAACCGGTGATCGAAGCTTTGATTCTGGTCCCCGAGAAATATCTGGGATCTGTCCTCAAGCTACTGGAGAGTCGCCGGGGTGAACAGAAAAAAATGGAATATGTGAGCTCCCAGCGGATATTTTTGACCTACCGACTTCCTCTTAATGAGATTGTGTTCGATTTTTATAACAATCTGAAATCTGTCTCCCAGGGTTACGCTTCTATGGATTATGAGTTCGAGGGATATCGCGAAGCATCATTGGTTAAACTGGACATTTTGGTGAACAGAGAACCTGTGGATGCCCTGTCATTGATCGTTCACAAGGACAAGGCCTACCATGTCGGACGGTCTCTTGTGTCCCACATACGCGACCTCATCCCGCGCCAACAATTTGATGTATCTCTTCAAGCTGCTCTGGGAAAAAGAATTATCGCTCGAGAGACCATCAAGGCCTTCCGGAAAGATGTGCTCGCCAAACTTTATGGCGGAGATTACACGCGGAAGATGAAACTTTTGGAAAAGCAAAAATCAGGAAAAAAAAGAATGAGAAAAATAGGTTCCGTCGAGATTCCACAGGAAGCATTCTTGGCTCTCCTTCGTGTCAAATAAGTGGATATTATGGAAGAATTTTGTTAAAAATGAATGATAGTATCGGCATTTTTTATGAATAGTTCAGGTTAAATGATCCAGGTGATATGACCAAGAAATCTTTTGAAAAAGTAGTCCAGGAAGGGATTCGGTTTGTTGCCCGCTTTTTTCCCCAATCCCGTTATTTGTATTTTCCTCTCCTGTCGGCAGCTTTGGTTTGGGCCATAGAAAGCCTTCGGGAGTGGCGGGAAAAGATTTTTTCTTGGGAAATCTGGCTTGATCCTTCTTTCGTGAAAGTAAAATCGGATGATTTCATCCTAAGTTTTTTTTCTAATCATTCCGATTTAGCCCATGCATTCGCCGAGGAGATACAAGCCAGAGATATGCCTGCGCTGAGAAAATTCTTCTATAGCCTTTATCCGGTCATAGGGCTTGAGGATCCTTTTCTTTCGGGATTGTTCCATCAAGAAGTGGCATCCCAGAATTACCGCGGCATTGCCGAGCAGTATGATATAAAAATTGCACAGGCCATTGTCGATATCGAGGCTGTGGAAGAGAAGGGGAGGTTTTTAGAAGGGCTGGAAGCCATCGCTAGGGAAATGGCTTCATTTTGTGCCGACTTGATCACCCAAACATCTGTCCAGAGGGCTCTTGCTGAAATCATAAATAAAGAGATAAGTAAAGACATTGATTGATTGATCTGTCATGCGAAAAAATATACTTTTACTGTTTCTTTTATCGTTGGCATGTGGTCTTTCTTCCTGCACATCCCATCTTAAAGATGCCAAGTTCTACTATGTCCAGGCCCAAGAATTCTCCCGCTCGTATAAAACGGAAATAGCGATCGGATCGTATAAAAAATCCTTACAAGAGGCGGAAAAAGAGGTGAAACATGCTCCCGACCATAACATGGGACAATGATAGAGTCATTCTGATCGATCAAAGGCTACTTCCGGCTGAAGAAACATATCTTGAATGTCTGGACTATATCCAAGTTGCCGAAGCCATAGAGGAAATGGCCATTCGGGGTGCTCCTGCCATAGGTGTAGCCGCTGCATACGGCGTGGCTCTGGGTGTGAACAAAGTTAAGGAATCGGATGATTTGGATGAAGAGTTCGAACGAATCCTGTTCCGACTCGGGGATACACGCCCTACGGCCCGGAACTTGTTCTGGGCTCTCGAGAGGATGAAACAGACCTTTGATAACCATAAACATTTAGCTTTCCCAGAACTGAAGCATAGATTGATCCAGGAAGCCATTGCCATCGACAAACAAGATGTCGAAACCAACAAAAAGATAGGCTATTGGGGGAGGGAATTGATCCAGGATGGTCAAAACATCCTGACCCATTGCAACGCCGGAGCTTTGGCTACGGCCGGATACGGTACCGCTCTAGGCGTGATCCGGGCAGCCTATGAGCAGGGCAAAAAAATCCGCGTTATTGCCGATGAAACGCGGCCGATTCTCCAGGGGGCCAGACTGACATGTTGGGAATTGGACAAGGATGGTATTCCTGTTGTTCTGATCACGGATAACATGGCCGGCTATCTGATGAAAATAGGTCGGATTGATGCAGTCATCACCGGAGCAGACAGGATAGCGCGGAATGGGGATACGGCCAACAAGATCGGAACCTATTCTGTAGCTGTTTTAGCAAAGGAACACAGCCTTCCTTTTTATGTGGCTGCTCCTCTGAACACCATTGATTTCAGCCTTACAGATGGGGATGCCATCCCTATCGAAGAGAGAAATCCGGAGGAAGTGAAAAAACTGGCAGGACAATGCATCACTGTTCCTGATATAGAGGTCCATAATCCTGCTTTTGATGTCACGCCGGCAAAATACATCACGGCCATCATTACTGAGAAAGGAGTCGCCAAACCGCCGTTTACACAAAGCTTGGCTTCCTTTAAGGGGTAAAGAATGTATATATTGGGGATCGAAACATCTTGCGACGAAACCTCTGCCGCTGTGTTGGAAAGCAACCTCAAGATCCTCAGCAACGTGGTTTTGTCCCAGGATGAGATCCATGCCCCCTATGGTGGAGTGGTGCCTGAACTAGCCTCCCGTCAACACATTGTCTCTATCGGATATGTGGTGGATGAAAGCTTGCGCCGGGCTGAACTCTCTATCCAGGATATCGATGCCTATGCTGTGACACAAGGACCAGGGCTGATCGGTTCCCTCCTTGTTGGCCTTTCCTTTGCCAAAGGCCTGGCTTTCTATTTTGATAAGCCGCTGATTCCTGTTGATCATCTGGAGGCTCATATCCATTCCGTTTTTTTGGAAAACAGAGAGATCCCTTTTCCCTGTCTGGCTCTTCTGGTTTCAGGGGGTCATACTTCCCTATTCTTTTTGGAAGAAAAATTCCATTATCGGTTAATCGGAAGAACAAGAGACGATGCGGCCGGCGAAGCCCTGGACAAGATAGCGAAATATCTCGATTTGGGTTATCCAGGGGGACCTGTCATCGACAAAATGGCGGAGAAAGGGAATTCCCGGAAATTTGATTTTGCTCTCCCTCACATGAAAGACAAGAGCATGGACTTCAGTTTCAGCGGCCTCAAAACAGCTGCCTTGAGAACGATTAAACAGAATCAGCTAACCAGATCGCACCCGTTTTTTTTGGATTTTTTAGCGAGTTTTGAAAAGGCTGTGATCAGGGCGTTGCTTGCCAACATAAACCGGGCAGTCAAGCATTTCAAACCCTGCTCACTCATCCTGTGTGGGGGTGTTGCCCGAAACAAGAAGTTGAGAAGAGATTTCGCCAGTTTTGCCCGGAAGATTCAACTTCCATCCTTTATTCCATCTCCGGAACTCTGCACGGATAATGCTGCTATGGTCGCTGCACTGGCTGTTGAGAAAGTCAGCACCCTTGGGGATGAGCCTTTTTCATTGGATCTCAATGCCTATCCCAGAATGTGAGCGTTCCTTCCCTTTTTCCTTATTATTTCACGAGAAATGTGATGCGGTGTTTGGATCACGGATGCTCGGAGGGCGTCCATATTGAAAATGCTGATCAAATTTAGGATACGGGATAGCTAACAGTGCATCATGGAAGAGAACCATTAGTCTCTTTACGAGTACCATAACAGCATCTTGCTTTAATCCGATGCGAAAAATGTGATATCATAAAAACAATGCAGATATCAGCAGTCATTATCACCTACAATGAGGAAAAACGCCTCGAGCCGGCTCTGAAAAGCCTAGCCGGGATTGCCGATGAGATCATCGTGGTAGACAGATACAGCGATGACGACACGGTAAAGTTGGCCAAAAAGTATACCGATCGTGTGTTCATACGAAAATGGACCAACTTTGCGGACCAGAAGAATTTTGCCAATAGCAAAACTCAGTTTCCATGGATTCTTTCTCTGGATGCCGATGAAAGACTCTCCCCTAAGCTGAGAGACGAGATCACAAGCCTTAAAAACCAGGAGCCTGAGTGTTCCGGTTTTTCTATGCCCCGCCAGGTTTTTTACCTCGGCCGTTGGATCCGCCATACGGTTTGGTATCCCGACCGCAAAATCCGCCTCTTCCGGAATGACAAGGCCCGTTGGGAAGGGGAGTTTGTGCATGAGGATTTGGTGATCGAAGGAGAGATCAAAGGATTCTCCGGGCCTCTCTATCATTTCACCTACAGAAATATCGCCGATCACATGAGGAGAATCAACACCTTTTCCGACCTCGGGGCCCAAAAGCTGTACGCTAAAAACAAAAAATGTCACTGGTATCATCTTGCTTTTCTCCCCTATTTTCGGTTTGTGAAATCTTATTTTTTAAAAGCAGGTTTTCTGGATGGATTTGCGGGATTTGTCATTTCTTTGCTGGACGGATACACGGGTTTTGTCATCTATGCCAAGCTCAAGGAGATCTGGAGAATAGGAGAAAGAATTGAGCCTTTTCCTAATTGACGCGGGCAAAGAATGGAGAGGGGGCCAGCGGCAGTCTTTTTTCTTAGCTAAAGAGTTGAAGCGCAACGGATATTCTTTCCAATTCGTCGTCCAGCCCGGAAGTCCTCTCCACCAAAAAGCGTCCGATGCAGGACTACCTGTTCTTCCGCTGAAAATATCGAGCGAGGCAGATGCCCTATCCATCCTGCGGCTTTCTCTGGCGATGAAAAGGAAAAAATGCAGGCTGGTCAATTTCCACGATGCCCACTCGGTAGCGGTCGGATCCGCAGCGGCTTCTCTGGCAAAGGTCCCGATAAAAGTGATTTCCACGCGGGTCGATTTTCCTTTGAAAAAGAATGTGTTGTCCAGGCGAAAATACACCAAAAATGCCGATGCTATCATCGCGATTTCTGAAGGCGTGAAAAACGTGCTCGTGGAGGGTGGAATAGATGCGAAACGGATCCATATCATTCCGGACGGGATTGATTTCGCTCCGCATGAGGACAAAACTTCGAAAGATTATCTCCGGCGTGAGCTTTCTTTCGCTCCCGATGATTTTCTGGTCGGCATTGTGGCGCAACTTTCCGATGACAAGGGACACAAGTATTTGATCCAGACTTCCAAACATTTGAGAGAGAGCACTCCCAAAATAAAAATCATCATCGTGGGAGGAGGCCCATTGCAGCTGGAATTGAACAAGCAAGTGAAAGAAATCCAAGGAGAGGATATGGTGTTCTTTTTGGGATTTCGAGAGGACATCCCACAAATCCTCAATTCCCTGGATGTTTTTGTCCTCTCCTCCGATCATAAGGGCCTTGGCGGCATCATCATAGATGCCATGGCTTGTCGTCTGCCGGTCGTGGCCACACGGGTAGGTGGGATCCTGGAAGTGGTCGATCATCAGAATACCGGATTGCTGGTGCGGCCTCAAAGGCCCAAGTCTCTGGCTAAAGCCATACTCAAGATGTATGAGGACAGAGAACTGGCCCATCGACTGGGACAGAGGGGGTATGAAGATGTGCATCAAAAGTTTTCAGTAGAGTCCATGGCTTCCAAAGCCATAGATTTATATGAGGAATTGGCAAAGAAAAAGGGAGTCAAACTCCTGAGATCTGTTTGAATATTTAGAATGAAAATCGATAGAATCGAGCTCATGCTCTGCAGCCTGCCGTACGTTCATTTTTTCGAAACCAGCCTTGGACGGGAAGAAGATCGTACTTTCATCTTGGTCAAGGTGTATGCCGAAGGGATTTGTGGCTATGGAGAAGTGGTGGCGGATAAGGCTCCGTTGTACAGCTATGAAACTACAGAAACGGCATGGCTTGTGTTGAAGGATTTTTTGATACCGCTTCTGATCAAGAAATCATTGAGTGAACCCATAGATTTTTACGAAGAGGCCAGAATATTCAAAGGACACCCGATGGCAAAAGCCGGTTTGGAACTGGCCTTGTGGGACCTTGTGGCCAAGCAGAAGAACCTACCGCTGTGGAAACTTTATGGAGGATCACAGAAGGAGATTCCCTCCGGTGTTTCCATCGGGATCCAGGATTCCGAGTCCCAACTTATCGATAGGATCCAGGCATTTCTGGAAGAGGGATACCAGAGGATCAAACTCAAGATCATGCCAGGTTGGGATGTTGCGATCTGCCAAAAAGTGAGGGAGAAATTTCCGGAAATCCGATTGCAGGTAGATGCCAATGGTGCCTACAGTCTGGACGACAAAAAAACACTCAAAGAGCTGGATGAATTCGGCCTCGAGATGATCGAACAACCTTTTGCGCCTTATGATCTATGGGACCATTCCCGATTGCAGAATGAAGTGCAAACGCCCCTGTGCTTGGATGAGAGCATAACAAGCGCGGAGACGGCAAGAAAGGCGATCGAGATGGGAAGCTGCCGGATCATCAACATCAAGGCCGGAAGAGTGGGCGGTATCATCGAATCCAAAAAAATCCACGATGTTTGTCAGGAGAATTCCCTACCTGTTTGGTGCGGGGGAATGCTGGAGTCGGGTATTGGGAGAGCTCATAATATCCATCTTGCCACCCTTCCTAATTTCAAGTTTCCAAATGATCTTTCTGCAAGCAAACGGTATTATGCCGAGGATTTGATCGACCCCCCGATCGACATCACACCTCAGGGGACCATAAAAGTCCCCGATCTTCCTGGGATCGGAGTTTCGCCGCAAGAGGAGAGGATCAAAAAAGTAAGCCGAGTGCAAAAAGTTTTCAGAAAATCGAATTTTTAAACGGGATAAACCTTTTGTCCAAAGTATTCGTATAGGCTATTGAATATGGTGTCAGAATAGATCTTTGGGAATTTATTACTATAACTTTTTGAAGGAGGTTTCGATTGAAAAGTGCATGGATTTGTAAAGTCGTGGTGATTTTTGCGGCTGTCTTTCTTGTGTTTGGTGTGAGCATGGCTCAGGAAAAGCCCAAGCCCAAGGGGGAGACCATCAGTCCAGTGTCGATGCTCACTAAGGGGATGACAGATCGATTGTCCGACAGCCTTCATGTGAAAAAAGCGGTCGGCAAGCCGATCAAAGTTGGGGATGTCACCATTGTGCCGATCATCATGATCGATGTGGGTTTTGGCGGTGGTGGGGGAGGGCCGGCCGGACAACCACAGATGGGAGCGTATGGGTTTGGTTTTGGTGGAGAAGCCAGACCTTTGGGATTTGTGGTTATCAGCAAGGCTGGCGTCAAGTTCATCCCTGTGGGAAAAGTTCCCCGCAAGTGAGGAGGTAGCCATGAAGATGAAACACATTTTTATCGCTCTGCTTGTGGTTTTGTTGATGTCCTCAGGTCAAATTCAGGCCCAGACAAAGTCTTCTGCAGATGAGGCTTTCATGAATTTTGATAAGATGACATCGGTCATAAAAGTCGATTCTCTGATAGGTGAACCCATCCGCGTTCAAGACGTCATCATCGTCCCATTTTCGAAAATTTCATACGGATTGGGAGCCGGTGGGGCCATGATGGGATTTGGCGGTGGTATGGGAGGCAAGACCATACCTTTGGGAGTTTTGATCATCGAGAGGGGAGATGTGCGTGTTGAGCTTTTTCCCCTAGAGGAGAAAAAGCCCTCGTTTTTGCAAGAAATGCTTCCTGTTCTGCTCCAGATGCTCCCCCAATTCATGGAAAAAAAATCCTCGCCAAAAGCACCTTCTCCTGGAGGCTCTTCGGGAATGGCAACAGTTTCTTCCGATGTGTCGTTGGAGCAGGTCGAAAAGCTGTATAACGAAAAAAAATACCAGGAAGCGATTGTAGCTATCGATTCTCTGATTGCGTCGCAGCCGGAGAATGCGGAGTTGCATGCTTGGAAGGGAAGCATATTGGGCACTCTCGCCGAATCAGACAATCCGGCAGACATGATCAAGTACGGGATGGGAGCCATGAAGGCGTTCGAAACAGCCTTGAATTTGGATCCCAACAATGTGCGGGCTCGTTTTGGTAGAGGTGTCGGTCGGCTGATGGCCCCTGAAGGATTCGGTGGCGATGTGGATGGTGCCATCGAGGATCTAAAGCTTGCGAGTAAAAAAGGCTCTTTTCCAGAGGCCTATTTCTTTTTGGGAGAAGCCCATAAAAAGAAAGGGCAGACGGACCTGGCCAAACAAGCTTATCAAGAAGCCCTTGTTCTAAAGCCTGATTACAAAGAAGCGAAAAAAGCTCTGGAGGGACTCAAATAAAGCTTACCCTTAAAACTTAATCCTCACGACATCCTGGGTGATTTTGCCGGGTTGATTTTTTCGCCAATTTTTTGATATTTTTGTATCAGTCTTTTATTGCAAACTTCTTGATTTATAAGAATATTCTAATATAATATAAATGTAATATTATTTCTTCCGTTTTTTCCTGTTTTATTGATGTTGACTGGAATTTTGAACAAAGAAGGAGAGGGAAAATGGCACGATTGCACAAAAAGGATAAAAATTGGCTCGTAGAAAAATTCGGGGCCAACGCCAATTTCAATCCCACCGAAAGAATGTTGTACAGTCATGATATCGCGGCGATTCCGGGTTTATTTAAGCCTTTGATCGGAAAAACCACTCCCGATGCTGTCGTTCAACCGGAAAACGAAGAGGAATTGGTGGAGTTGGTGCGCTGGGCGGCCCAGAATAAAATCCCGCTCGTTCCTCGGGGAAAGGGATCGTCTGGGTATGGAGGAATCATCCCGACGCGCAAGGGCATAGTCGTGGATTTTTACAAGATGAAGGATGTTCTTTCCATAGATGCCGAGAAAGAAACGGTCACAGTTCAGCCCGGGATCACATGGGAGCAACTGGACAAAAAGTTGGCGCCTGCAGGGCTTGTCATCCGCATGTACCCCACGAGTTATCCTTCCTCTTCAGCCGGAGGCTGGCTTGCCCAAGGCGGGGCCGGGATCGGATCCTATGAGTACGGCTGGTTTTCTGAAAATGTAGAAAGTGCCCGGATCATTCTTCCCAGCGGGGAAGTCAAAGAAATATCTGGAAAAGAATTGGAGATGGTGGCCGATGCAGAGGGAACGACGGGCATTATCAGCCAGATGATCATAAGGGTTCAGAAACTGACCGATCTTGGGGTTGCCGCCATTGCCTGTCCGGATGCTAATAAACTGGCCAAAATTTTCCAAAAATTCATCGACCAGAATCTTCCTATCTGGTCGTTGGTATTCATCAACCCGCGGATGGCAGAGATGAAAAATCGTGCCCCCGTGCTCACCCATCACGGTCATCCGGTGGAGCACAAGGTGATCCTGCCCGCAGCCTATATCGCAACGATTGCCTATCGCAAAAAAGATCGTGAAAAAGTTGTGCCTAAGCTTTCTGAGATCGTCAAAGCCTGCGAAGGAGAAGTGCTCAAGCAGGAAATCGCGGATCATGAGTGGGAGCAAAGATTCAAATTGATGGTGGTCAAACGGCTGGGTCCTTCTTTGGTTCCTGCAGAAGTCGTAGTGCCTTTGGATAAGCTCGGGGATGTGATGGAGGAGATCGAGGATAAAATCAATCAGCCTGTGGTTAAAGAAGGCGTTATTATCAAGAAGGGAAGGGATGGGAAACCCGAGGTCGTCATCTTGGGTTTTATTCCAAGCGACCAAAGGAAGTTTTCGTATAATTTTGTTTTTGGCCTGGTGCTGAGCATCATGAAGATCGCCGAAAAACACGGCGGGCGCCCCTACTCCACTGGTTTGTATTTTACGCATAAAAAAGAAGAAATCTTGGGAAAAGATAGAGTGGGGAAGCTGAAAGCCTTCAAGAAGCAGGTCGATCCCCGCAAGATTCTCAACCCTGATAAGGTTTTTGGGGGCAAGCCCGTCGGCAAGGCGTTGAGCGTGGCGAGTGTTTTCGAACCGATAATCCGGCCCTTTGGCAACATGGTTGTTACCCAGGTCGGGGAGCGATTCGAAAAGCCTGTGCGCGGAATCCCACCCGATGTGGCCTGGTATGCCTATGCCTGTTCCCAATGCGGGTATTGCCTGGATGAGTGCGATCAGTTCTTCGGACGCGGCTGGGAAAGCCAATCGCCCAGGGGGAAATGGTACTGGTTGCGCCAATATCTGGAAGGAAAGGTGAAGTGGGACCAGTTCATGGTCGACACCATGCTGGTGTGTACAACCTGCGAGTTCTGCAACCTGCGCTGCTCGGCCGCATTGCCTATCGAGCCTTCCTGGATGAAATTGCGCGGCAAATTGGTGCATGAAGACAAAAAAATGACATTTCCTCCCTTCGAGATGATGTCAGCCGCTCTTCAGGCAGAGGGAAATATTTGGGCTGGATACCGGAAGAACCGGACCGAATGGTTCCCCAAAGACCTGTGGTCGAAACACAGCCCTGACGTCAAAAGCAAAAACGTTTATTTTGTCGGGTGCACCGCTTCCTATGTTGAGCATGATATCGGAGCAGCTGCCGTGACCCTAATGGATGCTGCCGGCGTGGATTTTAGCTATCTTGGCAATGTGGAAAATTGCTGCGGGACACCGATGCTTGTGGCTGGAAAGTGGGATGTTTTTGCCGATGTTATCACAAAAAATATCAAGGCCATGCAAGCGGTAGGCGCGGATACGGTCATCACCTCTTGCCCGGCCTGCGATATGATGTGGCGCCATACATACAAAGAATGGGCGGAAAAGCTGGGACTCGAATACAATATCCGGACAAAACACTACAGCGAGGTGATCGCCGAGAAGATCCGGAGCGGGGAATTCCAGTTTACCCATCCTGTCGAGCAAAAAGTCACCTGGCATGACTCCTGTCACATCGGAAGAGTTTCTGGTGTTTACGATGAGCCACGCGAGGTGATCAAAGCCATTCCCGGAGTTGAATTCGAGGAGATGGCCCACAACCGGGAGGATGGGCATTGCTGCGGAAGCGTTTTGACCTTGATCAAAGAACCGGAAGTAGCCTACGACATCGGGAAATCCCGTTTGGATGAAGCGGAAGAGATCGATGCCGATTCAGTTCTGGCTCTTTGTCCCTGCTGTGAATTTCAAATGCGGGTGAGCAAAGACAAGAAAAACCTGGCGGTCAATGTTCACGATCTGGCGGCCTTTGCTTGCAGAGGATTAGGCAAGGAGTTCGATGATCCCAGCCCGGAAGTTGCCAGGCAATGGGCGGTGTTCGATGGCATGATCGCGTTGATGACGCCGAAAGGCTTCGCCAACCTGATGGACACCATGTGGCCCGAGATGCTGGATGCCATGCCCCTGGGAATGGGAGGCATGATGCGTTTCGTCGGAAAGCTGGGATTTGTGGGGGATGCCCTATTCGCCATGATGAAGCCGGTGTTTCCCGTGCTCTTTCCGAAGCTTCTCCCCAAGATGATGTCCAAGGTTATGCCCACCATGCTGGACCGTATCGCCAAGATGATCCCGATGCCCGATTACATGCAGGAACAGATGCCCGACATGATGCCCAAAGTCATGGACAACCTGATGCCCCACATGCTTCCCGATGTGGTTCCGCTGGCCGTTCCCAAGATGATCGATTTTCTCCGCGGCCGCACCTGAACTGCCTGATCCTGAGTTATTTACTAGCCGCCCCACCCAATAAAAAAAGAGCAGGCGTTGAAGCCTGCCCCTTAATTATTTTCTTGCTCTGTGCCTGCTATTTTTTCCGGATGTAGACGTTTCCTTCGTAGGATACGAACTGGATCTCCGGTCCTCCGCCGTTTATGGTGCCTGTGACATACTCGCCGAAGCTGATCCTGTACCGTCCTCCGGCTTTCCGCTCATCTTTCACTCTCTGCTTTGGGGTCGCTTTCAGGTCGATCTCAAAATCACTGAAGACTTCGCCGTCGTCGGTTTTGATCATGACTGTGGCCTTCACCGTGGAGGGAAAGGTTACGTCGATGTCCCCGTCATAGGCGGAAAAGGACATGGGTTTCCCTGGATCGATTTGATTAAAGGTGACAACGAGTTCGCCGTCATAGGCATGGGCAACGGCTGATCCTGAAATATTCTTCAAGGTCAAGTTCCCGTCGCTGTTCGAGGCTTCGATCTCGCCGGTCACATTTTCCACGAGGAGATCTCCTTCTTCATTGCTGTAGAGTTTCAGAGATGTCCGGAACGGGACTTGGATGGAAAGATCAACTTCATTGTCGTGGCCAGCGACATAAATTTTCATCTCGTTGTTTTCTTCTTCCACGACCAGGCCTGTCTGGTTTGCTGTGATGCGCTTCATCCCTTTGGCCTTCTCAGGGATTTCGTCTTGTTCTGTTGTACGAGTTTGTCCATCGCGGATTTTTGCCTCGATGACCACGTCTTTCCCGTTGTAGCCTTTGACGGTAATAGATCCTGCCTCTACATAGACAGTGACAAAGCCAGGCTTGGAAGGATCGCTGAACGATACGTTTACCCGGTCATCCGTCCCCTGTTGGGCATGAATCATAGTTACCGCAAACAGCAGAATGGTGACAATGCTGAGATAGATATGGATTTTTTTCATTTTGTCCTCCTAGACTATTTTTTGTTTATCAGAATATCCCCGGTCAGGGTATCCATTTTGATTTCCGGACCGCCGGATCCAATGCGGATGCCTACGGATGTTTTGCTCCTGTAAACGAACTTTCCGTTTTTTCTTTCTTCGGTCGCGGATGATTGGACCGGCAAAAGAGATACGGGAAAGTCCGAGTAGGCATCCCCGTATCTGGTTTTCAATAGGAAGTCGGCGGAAAGGTTTTTCAGAAACACCACATCGATATCGCCGGCAACGGTTTTGAAGGAACAATCGGAATCCGGATTCTTTGCAAAAAGTATCTTCACATCACCGTTGGCTGTCCGGGCTGTCCCGGCTCCTACGATATCGCTCATGACAATTTTTCCGTCAGCATGCCGGACTTGGAATTCCCCTTCGATGTTGGAAACCTGGATGATCCCAGCCGTGGCTGTTTTGAGATAGATGCTTGTCTTTCGAGGAATCTTGATGTCAAAATCATAGTGGACCTCGTACCCGGGATCGCTCCAGTTTCCCCTTTTGTTGTGTCGATGCCTGAAAGGCCCGTCCACGTATATATCGATGACGTTCCCTTCTTCTGTGATGTCGAGTTTCACTTCTTCTTCCGCTTTCTGGATTTTTCCTTCGGTGCGTGCCTTTATGGTCTTCCGGGCAAATAGCTTAACTTCCTTTCCTTCGTACCCCGTCACGACTATCGATCCAAATATGTTGTCGACTTGCAGGTCTTTCGGCTTGGACGGATCCTGGAAATGCAGAGTTCTTTTGACTTCTCCTTTTTTGCCCACACGATAACTATCGCCGTGAAGAAGAAATGTCCCGACCAACAAGACGATAAATAGGACCGGAAATATTTTTTTCATGATATCCTCTTTTGCCTGGATTATTCACGGACCGAGGTTGCTGTAGATGCGAGGCATGACCCATGCAGCTGTGGTTGTCCACCGCAAATGGGTCACAACGAAGCAGATGCAGTAAGATCGGTTCGCCCGAAGGGTAAAAAATGCCTATGAATATAAAAAGAATCTTCTTGAAAGGTTTTTCTAGCAATGTCAGGATATCTTCCTGATATTGCTTATGTAAATAAAGCATTGGCATTATTTATGAATAGTTCAGGTTAATAGCTGAGTTCTTTGATTCCCTGCTCGAGCTTTTGTTTGACCTTTGGATCGAGTTGGTTGGCTTCTATCAGTTTCTTGAAAGATTCTAGTGCTTGCCTCTCCTGTACGCTCACGAGGAGATCGACCAGAGCCACTTGTAAAAACGGCGAATTCTGCTGGGAGAGAGATTGAATGATGCCCTCTCTGACCGAAGGGGAGTCGTAAAAGAGATAAAGAGCATCCACGGCTGCCAACCGGACATTGATGTTGGAGTCATTATTCAGGGTATCGAGGAGGGCTTGGATCATTTTGTCGTCGGGGTTCTCGAGGCCGTAGCTCAGGTTGACTCCTCTGAGTCTTTCGGTGGTAGATCTTTGGTCCAAAAGGGATACAGCCAGCATCTGCCGCATATCCTGAACCTCTCGGCGGAGGTCGGCATTTTGCCTTCCCGAAAATAGAAGATAGCCCAGCGATAGACCTATGAATAGAGGAATAAAACCGAGAGCAAACTGATAGGCAGGACTGCCGCTCCGTGAGCGATAAAACAGACTGCTGAAAAATTGTTTCAAATGGTGAAGGGGCTTCTCACGATTCATCTCCGCTTTATATTCTTCGAGTTCCCTGTAGAATCGTTCACGCAAACCGTTACTCGGGTGTTCTTCTGGGAGAACGCCCAGTTTTGTCCAGACTGCACTCAAATCTTCCAGTTCCTGCCTGCAAGCGGGACAATCTGCTATATGAGATTGGATATCCTCCGCAGATCTTTGGTCCAGGTCCCCGACGAGATAGTCCGGAAAAATTTTCTTTATATCTACGCATCTCATAACACGGTTCCTCCTTGGAGTTCGCAATAAATTTTCCCCAATTCTTTTATAGCCCGGTGGACATGGGCCTTCACCGTCCCTATGTGGCAATCCATGAGTTCGGCGATTTCTTTGTACTTCAAGTTCTGGTAACGGCTGAGGATCAAAACCTCTCTCTTTTTTAAAGGAAGTTGTGCCAAGGCTTGCCGCATGAGCTGGACCTCCTGACCGCCTTCGAGTTTTTCAGCTGGAGTGGCTTCCGATGTAAAGGGTTCGCTCCATTGTTCATCGAGGGGCAGCGTGTTCTTTTTCTTTCTCAAAAAGTCGATGTGGGCATTCCGGGCGATCTGGTACATCCAGAGCGTGAATTTACTCCGGCCTTGATATGTGGAGCGATATTTCAGCATCCGCATGAACACCTCCTGAACAAGGTCTTCGCTGATGTTGCGGTTTCCTGTGAGGCGCATAAAGAAATTGAAAAGCGAGACATGGTGTTTTTCGAAAAGCACAGCCATTTTTTCGACCTTGCCGTCTTTGACATCTTCCATAAGCCTGTTGTCTGAGTATAAATTCACGTCATGTAATCCTTGATTTTTGGTGCTCATATTTTTAGACTTGCCTTTTTAAAAAAGGTTACACGAAATCAAAAAAAAAATAAATGTTAATAAATGAAGCTTGGCTGCGGCAGAAAAAATGAGCCTTAGAATATTGTTTTTGGAGTCTAATATATCTTGATTTCCCCCCTTGTTTGACTTGATAGGAATGGGGTGCTATAAAGGGAATACCTTCAAGGATAGGGTGAAAAAAATGTCCGGCGTAACCTATAAAAAAGCAGGAGTTGATATCGATAGGGCTGATGCATTCCTCGAGAAAATAAAGCCTCTTCTTGAAAAAACGAGCCGTCCGGAAGTTGTTGGAAAAGTGGGAGGATTTAGCGGATTGTTCGAGCCCCGAATCAAAAGGATCAAAAACCCGGTTTTGGTTTCCTCCACGGATGGGGTCGGCACAAAATTGTTGATCGCCGATTTGCTGGGCAAATACGACACCATCGGCCTGGATCTTGTGGCTATGTGTGTGGATGATGTGGTGGTTGTGGGAGCCGAACCGTTGTTTTTCCTGGATTACATTGCATGCGGGAGACTGGATAAGGAAAAACTCTATGACTTGATGAAAGGTATAACCAAAGGCTGCCAGGAAGCCGGATGTGCTTTGATCGGTGGGGAGACAGCGGAACTCCCTGGGATGTATGCAAAGGATAAATTCGACCTTGCCGGTTTTTGTGTTGGCATGGCAAGCCGGGAGAAAATCATAGACGGCCGCCAATGCCGCAGCGGGGACAAATTGCTGGGATTAGCCTCGAGCGGTCTTCACTCCAACGGGTATTCGTTGGTACGCAAGCTCTTCCCTTCCGAAGAGATAAGAGGAAAACTGGGAAAAGAATTGATCAGACCGACAAAAATCTATGCAAAAACCATCCTTTATCTTTTGAAAAGAATGAACATCAAAGCCATGTCCCATATCACAGGAGGTGGTTTTTATGGCAACATTCCGAGAGTACTCCCCGAAGGGAAAGCAGCACAAATAACAAAGGGCTCATGGCCGGTTTCCTCGATTTTCAAGAAGATCCAACGCCGCGGACACATAGAAGAGTCCGAGATGTTCCGCACGTTTAACATGGGGATAGGAATGGTGCTGGTCCTCAGTCCCCGGACTGCTCGCCGTGCCCTAACTTTGTTGGCCGAACTCGGACAGAAGGCATGGGTTATCGGGGAATTGATCGAAGGAAACAACACAATCGAGATTAGCTGAATTATTCCTGGCTTTTTATGAAGCTTTTCCACTCGAATAGATCTTCCTCCCATTCATATTCCTGAAGTGCCTCGACAGTTTGTGAGGAGATCGGATGGAAGAATGTCCCGAGAGATTGAATCTTCTTTTTTGAGATTTCGACCATCGACACTATTCGAACCGAAGTATCTGTGTTTTGAAAACGATTCCGATACTGGGAGCGGAATAAAAAATCGTTCATCTTGGAATTGGAATTCAGGAATGCTACAGGCTCTACGCCGAGGCCGCGAAATGCGTTTTTCCAAAGATCTATGGAATATCCGTAGTGAGTGCAGTTGAGGCTCACAAGCAACTTGGTACTGCGGTCGTTGATTTTCTGGAGGGCTTCATCTACATAAGCGAATATCAGCATATCTGTCTCGTCACCCTTGTAATCCGCCTCGATGTATCTGGCCAGCTCAGGGCAAGCTTGGCACACGATTCTCTCGGGAAGGAATCCCTTTTTCAGAAGGTGATTCTTATGGGAGTTTTGGGCGACGGTCGTTTGTGTGGCAAATAAAATGATTTTTGATTCGGGATGTGCTTTGAGAGCATCATAGGCTACATTCACGCCTGCATCGATGATTCCCTTTACGGGAGTTTTTGTCTGTTTGGAGAAAGATGTGTCGTCATAGATGATTGATAGGGTGTTACACCCAAGAAGGATCAAATCCGGATTGCACCTATCTTCCAAGCTGTTCAGAGCACTATCGAATATGCTTACCTTTTCTTGATGGGTTTGAAGGGTATTGTAGCCGCCTTGGTTTGAAAACAGGGAATTGAAGTAAATAAAGTTCACTTTCTGGAAGCTTTTCCAATTTTTCGATCGCTCGACGGCATCGGCCAGGATAGAAAGCCCTCCTAAGCCGGAGTCTGTGATGGCGATCGTGACTTCATTTCTGCGGAAAAAGTTCAAAAAACTGTCTTCCCGAGCAAACGTCGGATTCTCCGCACATGAGGCACACATCAGGATTAACAGGAAAAAAGGAAGAAAAACTCTGAAGCTGATTTTCATTTTAGCCCGCTTGTCGGTACCTTGTTTCTCGAGAAAGATGAATCAGGAATATAGCACTCCTCCTCACTTTAGTCAATGGGGACGTCCCCTATAGTTTTGACAATTGGGTGGGCCTCTGTTACTCTTGAGACATCAAAAGGAGTTTTTATGACAGAAAAGGCCGTCGTAAATCTGTACAAAGAACAGCGGGTTGGCGTGTTTGTGGATGTTCAAAACTTGTATTACTCGGCTCGAAATGTCTATAAGTCCAAAGTCGACTTCCGCGCAATCCTCAAGGAAGCCATTAAAGGGAAAAACCTCATTCGGGCCATTGCTTATGTTATACGGGCCGATGTCAAGGATGAAAAAAATTTTTTCGACGCTTTGAAAAACTTAGGATACGAGGTCAAAGAAAAGGACCTCCAGGTTTTTTATGGTGGAGCTAAAAAGGGAGACTGGGATATCGGGATAGCCATGGATCTGATCGAGTTGGCACCCAAGCTCGATACCGTCATTTTGGTAAGCGGCGACGGTGATTTTGTTCCTCTCGTCAGACATTTGAAACATGCACTTGGGTGTTATGTAGAGGTGATGGCCTTCGGGAAATCCAGCTCCCAAAAGCTCATCGAAGCAGCAGATAATTATTTTGATCTGGGTTCGGACCCACAAAAGTTTTTAATGCAGACCGGGAAATAGCCAATTTTCCTGGATTGATCCTGAAAATTTTTTCTTATCATTTGTTTCCTAATGCTTTAAAATAGTATTTGAAGAAGATGAAAAAGATATTTCTGCTGATCTGCATTCTATCGCTCAATTTTTCAGTGTTTTCTCAGGAAATCCAGGAACAATCTTTTGTCGTCAACATCGAGGTCCCTGTCAGGGTTTATAAGGGGGGTACATTTGTTGGAGACCTCAGTATCGATGACTTTGAGGTTTTGGAGGACGGTATTCCCCAGAAGATTGAGGCTGTTTATCTGATCAATAAAAGAAACGTCGAGCGGAGCGAAGAGAAAAGAAGATTTACGCCTGAAACTCACAGGAATTTTTATTTTTTTTTCGAGATCACGGAATACGACCCGAGAATTAGGCAAGCCATAGAATATTTTATTCATAATGTCGTTCTTCCCAGTGACAATCTGGTCATTGTGACCCCGATGAAAACCTACCGGATGAAAAGCAAGTCCTTTGAACTCATGCCCAAAGTCAAAGTCGTGAAGCAACTTGTCGAAATCATCCGGAAAGATGCTCTGGTGGGAAGTTCAGAGTACAGATCGATCATTGATGAGATTTCCGCAGTGGCAAGAAGTTTGTCTGCTTTCCTCAATCCCACAACAGGTGGGGAGACAGAATCTACTCCTGTTGACGATTCCGGTAGTGAAGTAACCAGAGGATTATCACTCGAAGAACAAATCAATATGTATTCAACCCTTCTTTCCAAGCTCGAGAACATTAGAAGGGTCGACCAGAAAAAGCTCATGGACTTTGCAAATTATCTTAGAGAACGGGTCGGGCAAAAGTATGTGTTCATGTTTTACCAGAGAGAGTTCATTCCGCAAATAGAGCCAAGAATTTTGGATCAAGCAATCACAGAGTTTAACAACCGGCCGGACATCGTTCAGGCTCTTACCACCGTCATGAATCTTTTCAGGAGAGAAGTATCTTTCAACGTAGATGCCGTCCAACAGACATATGCCGACTCATCCATTGCCATCCATTTCTTGTTCCTCACCAACCCTCCCCCAAATAGGCACGGCGTCCACTTCGAAGAACATTCTGAAGATATCTTCTCTGCCTTTAAACAAATATCAAGTGCGACCGGGGGATTCTCGGAAAGTTCCATGAATCCTGACTTTCTGATGCGAAAAGCAGTCGAGGCTTCGGAGAATTACTACCTCCTGTATTATTCACCGAATGAATACATATCAGACCGTAAATTCAGGAAGATTGAGGTCCGCGTAAAAAGGGCAAGGCATCAAGTGTCTCATCGAGCCGGTTATTTCGCCAACTAACCCATCCCCCCCGAACATTTGTCTTTTCTAGACATCGTTCCTCTTGATTTTCTTTTGAATACACATGACTGTCGTCTCGAATTTCTTTCGATTGTCATAGGTGTTTTTTATGAATAATTCAGATTTGACAGGGAAGTTCTAGTTTGTATAAGCTGTACCTGCCTGGAGAATAAAAATCAAAACTTGGGGGAAAAATGAAAACATTTTTACTACATGTGGTTATTTTTCTCAGTTTTGGGTGTCTGACAATGACCGGTATGGACTATGACAAGGACGAGTTGTATGCATATGGTTCTGTGAAATCTTATACCGGGAAAGATCTGAATACTATCGCTTTTCCAGTCGGAGGTCTGGGCACAGGGAATATTAACTTGGGAGGGAGGGGAAATATCTGTGAACTCGAGATATTCAACCGCCCCAACAAGGGCGTTCATCCGGATATGACCTTTTTTTCCCTATGGATTCAGGAAGAGGGAAAGGAACCCGTGGCCAAGATTTTGGAAAGAAAACACATCCCTCCGTATGTGGGCTGGATGGGATTTCCGAGGAATCAGCTTTCCGGTGTCTCCAGGTTTGATGAGGTTGTTTTCAACGGAGAATACCCCTTCGCCAATCTGAACTTCATAGACAAAAGCATTTCAGCAGAGGTGAATTTGGAAGCCTATAATCCCTTTGTCCCGTTATCTCCGGAGAAAAGTGGGATCCCTGCGGCCATCTTCAACTGGAAAATCAAAAACACTCAAACCTCCAAAATGACAGTCTCCGTTGCATTCTCGATGATGAATCCGATAAAAACCAAAGATGAAAACAACAATTTAAGCTTCGGAAAAAACCTCAACCAATATATCGATGATGGCCTTTTCCGCGGAGTGAAGATGAGCACCAAGAGGGCCCAACCTGAGGACTTGGAGTATGGGAGCATTTCTTTCGTAACAACGGAAAAAAATGTGGAGGTGCAGACTCGGTGGTACAGAGGAGGATGGTGGGACAATGCCCACATTTTCTGGGATGATTTTGCCGATGATGGGCGGATTCAACAAACCAAAAGCAGCATAAAATCTGAGGGGGGGCAAAGCGATGTGGCCTCCCTACTTGTGCATATAGAACTCGCTCCTGGTGAGGAAAAAATCATTCCTTTTTACCTCACTTGGTATTTTCCCAACAGGGATAATCATTGGAACGAGGAGGAAGAAGTCAGAGGGAAAAAATTCCGGAATTATTACGGCTCCCAGTTTCATGATGCCTGGGATGTAGCCAGGCATCTTGCGAAAAATTTGGAAGCACTTTTTGAGGAAACGCGATCATTCCACGATTTGATCTTTCACTCCAGTTATCCTTCCTATTTGATCGATGCCATCTCATCTCAGGCCTCCTCTTTGAAGACAAACCTGGTCATGCGGACAGAAGATGGGAAGCTTTTTGGATTTGAAGGATTGACAGACAACAGAGGGTGCTGCCCGATGAATTGTACACATGTGTGGAACTACGAGCAAACCCTTGCCTATCTGTTTCCATCCCTGGAAAGGACCGTTCGAGAGACCGATTTTCTCCACAACACTTTTGACAATGGATATCAGGTGTTTCGCACTCTGATGCCTCTTGGGGATTACTGGTGGACGTTCAAACCCTGTGCAGATGGGCAGTTGGGAAACATTGTAAGGGTCTACAGAGAGTGGAAATTGTCCGGTGACACAGGATGGCTCAAAAAAATGTGGCCAAAAGTCAAAGCTGCCTTAGAATTTGCCTGGAATGGAGTGGGAGATGTTGGGGAAGACCTGACATGGCAGAAAGAGCGCCTGCTCATGCCTTGGGACCCCGATAAAGATGGGGTTATGGAGGGAGAGCAACACAACACGTATGATATAGAATTTTACGGCCCCAACACTATGGTAGGATCCCTGTATTTGGCCGCGCTTAAAGCCTGTGTGGAAATGGCCGAGGCTGTGGGCGAGGGGAAAAAAGCCAAGGAGTACAAAAAAATCTACCAGGAAGGATCGAAACAGTACGATTCATTGCTGTGGAACGGGGAATACTTCATCCAAATCGTGGATGTCATGGAAGGGTTGGTTGTGCCAGAACATCTCCGTTCTCCTGTTAAAAGCCGTACGAATCCGGAATGTGAAGGGAAGGAGTCTCCGGGTGATGTTGTTCCCAAATACCAGTATGGCGAGGGATGCTTGTCGGATCAGCTGTTGGGTCAGTACCTTGCTCATGTGGTTGGCCTGGGCTATGTGCTTGATAAAGATCATGTCGACAAAGCCATGGAGTCTATCTTCCGGTACAATTTCCACCAAAGACTCGAAGATTTTTCCAATGTGCAGAGAGTCTATGCCTTGAACGATGAAGCTGGGCTCCTGCTGTGTTCCTGGCCCAAGGGAATGCGGCCGGACTTGCCGTTTGTTTATTCAGATGAGGTCTGGACAGGCATCGAATATCAGGTAGCCGCTTCCCTCATCTATTCCGGCCACATCGATGAAGGATTAGCCATCGTCAAAGCCGTTCGGGACAGACACCGAGGGTTTAACCGCAATCCCTGGGATGAATTCGAATGCGGGCATCATTATGCGAGGGCCATGGCAAGCTGGGCGGTGATGCTGGCTCTCTCCGGATATCAGTATGATGGTATCGAACATTTTATGGCATTCTCTCCGAAAATCCAAATGAACGATTTTGCCACTTTCTGGTCGGCCGGGAGTGGTTGGGGAGGCTTTCACATAAAAGCGAATCAGTCCCAACTGACAGTGGAATATGGCCACCTGAAAATCAAAAAGTTCGGAGTGGCCAAAGATTATGCATTCCGCTCTATCCAGAACATCCGGCTGAATTCCCAAGTCGTCAACGCAAAGCTCGAAACCCAAGAAGACTTAGTCATGGTGATCCTGGATAAACCCGTTGAATTGAAAAAAGGAGATACATTAAGCATAACATTTGGCATATAACCCCTATCTTCTACCTCCTACCGCCAATTCTGCGACTTTGAAAGACGGGCTGCTCAAGCTTCCCCGCATATCAATATCATTCGCGACCACTTCGATGTTTTTCAGGATCTCCGCCGTGTTTCCGCCAAGAGTCACCCCATCCACAGGAAAAGCGATTTCGCCGTTTTTGATCCAGAATCCCGAGGCACCGACGGAAAAGGTGCCTGTCGTCACATCCGTGCCTGAACCTCTCAATCCTGTGACATAAAATCCTTCCTTGATGCCCTGGATGATTTTGTCCCTGCTGATGTTCCCGTTTTTAACGATGGTATTCAATGTGCCAGCAGAGGGGATTCCTTTGTATCCTCGTCTTCTGGCCATGGTGTTGACTTTAACCCCCGCTTTGAGTGCTGTCGCCGAATCGTAGATGAACATCTTTAGAACGCCGTTTGCGATAAGCGTATTTTCTCTTGTTATTTTCCCCTCTCCGTCAAATGGTACAGATCCCACGTGACGCGGAATGGTGGGATTGTCCGTGATGGTGATCAGCTTGGATGCGACAGGTTTATCGAGATAGTCCGTCAGGAAAGTCGTTTTTTTGTACACACTGTCTCCGTTGAAAGCAGATAGGATCCCACGCCAGAATGAACCAGCAGCGTACCGGTCAAAAACAACAGGAACTTGTGCTGTTTGAACGGATTTTGCCCCGAGTTTTTCGACCGCTCTTTTTCCTGCCTCCTGTGCGACCTCTTCTATACTTGCCAGCTCTCTAAAGTGTCTTTTGGAGCTGCTCCACCCACCCGATTGCATGTTGTTGCCTTCACCCGCGATCACCGACACACCGAAGGACACGCTCGTTGTCTTAAAGATTCGCGAGATTCCTTTTGAGTTGACGATGATGGTTTCAGATTCCGCATCCTGGAAACCTGCCCCTGTAGAATTTGTTATCTTTTTATCATAGGAAAGGGCGCTCTTTTCCAACTTTTTGGCGGTATCGATTTTTTTGCTGTTTTCGATCTCAAATAGGGATGGATCCCACAGATCCAGGTCTTTTTGTTTTTCTTCCTTTCCATAGTCGGGAAGTCCGTTCCATGGTTTTGGATAGGAAACCGCAGCGAGTTGTATGGTTCTTTTTGTGAACTTTTCAAGAGAATCCGCAGTAAGGTTGGAAGTGTAGGAAAATCCCAGTTTTTTGTCTTTGTAAATGGTCAGGCCGATTCCCTTCGTGCTGGACTGCTTGACTGTGTCCACATCTCCGTTTCGGACCAGGAGATTGAAGTTGCGGTTACTCTCGATATAAGCCTCAGCTTCATCCACACCCAGATTAAGTGCCTTTTTGACAACCTTTTCGGCTATTTTTTGATATTCCATCATTTACTCCTATGATCTCCGGATTCTGGCCCCACCGATGGTGATTTTGGCCACTTTTAAGGTGGGATTGCCATCAGAGACCGGTTTGCCTTGCCCGGCCTTTCCACAGGTTCCGCCGCCCCAAATTTCCATGTCAGGGCCGACCATGGTGATGTTTTTCAAGACATCCGGGCCATTTCCCATCAGCTGGATTCCTTTGAGGGGGATTGTGATTTTCCCATCTTCGATCATATAACCTTCCGGTACAGAGAAGACGAACCGACCTGTTGTCGGAGAGACATTTCCTCCGCCGATATTTTTGATGTATATGCCGTTCTTGACCGACTTCAGGATATCCTCAGGATCGTCATTCCCTGCCATCAGGTAGGTGTTTGTCATCCGCGGAATCGGGTAGTGCTGGTAGGACTCACGCCGCCCGTTCCCGGTGGATTGGGTGTTCATCAGCTTGGCGTTGAGTTTGTCATACAAAAAACTTGTGCAAATCCCGTCTTTGATGAGGACAGTATTTTGACTGGGTGTTCCTTCATCATCCACGTTGATACTGCCCCGTTTGCCAGAAATAGTCCCATCGTCAGCCAACGAGACGATCTTGGAAGCGATCATTTTCCCTTGCTTGTCCCAGAAACAGGTGGTCTTCCTTCGAGCGCCATCCCCTTCCAGGCTGTGCCCTATGGCTTCGTGGAAAAAGGTCCCGCAATCACCCTTTGCCAGAACGATCGGATATTCTCCGGCAGGAGCATCTTCGGCAGGAAGCATCGCTATAGCCTTCCTTCCGGCTTCTTTTGCAAGTTCTTCTGCTGCCTGCAGATCATAGTGTTCGTACCCGAGGGTTCCTCCTTTGTAGGCATAGCCTCGGCTCCTTCTTCCGCTCTCGAAAGCGCTCGCACTCACGATCAGCCGGGAAATGGTTTGATCATCCGTGACATAGACTCCTTCTGTGTTGGCGATGATGATTTTTTTGTTGGTGTCGCTAAAGCTGGCTCCCACTTGTGTGATCCTCTTGTCGTAAGCTCTGACAACAGAATTGGCCTTCCAAAGAAGTTTGGCCTTGTCTTGGGGAATAATGTTGTCCGGAGAAGTTTTGACGAGGTAATAATTGGGGATTTTTCTTTCCTTTAGGCTGATGGATTGCTCCTTCATTTTTCCCGATGCAATAAGGCTGGCAACCCGGGCTGTTTCCGTTAGTTTTTCTGGACTCAGATCATCCGTGTGAGCATAGCCCGTCTTTTCCCCCAGCAGCACACGGATACCCACACCCATGTCGACACCCCGTGAAGCAGCTCGAATTTTATTCTCATCCAAACCGATGCTGTTCGATACGTTGTATTCCACATAAACTTCGGCGAATTCTCCGCCGTTTTGCAGAGCTACAGAGAGGAGTTTGCGCAGTGTTTCTTTGTCCAGATCTATCGGTGGGTTCGAAGTTAAATCAGAGGGAGGAAGGGAGTAAGAGAATAGTTTCCAGAGTGGAACTGTCGCAAAAACAGCGCCGCCTGCCATGCTTTTTTTAATAAATTCTCTACGTTTAATAGGCTTAAAATAGGCTTTCATAATGCCACCTCCTTTTCCTGAATTATTTATAATAACTGCCGATTAATGGGCTATGGCCTTGCTACTGTAGCACCCGACCCGACCTACCACTTGACTCGTGAATAATCCAGGATAATGATGTTATAAAGAATATTATGAAAAAAATAAAGATGCAAAAAAATTTTGGGGGATTGAGATTCATTAGATAGGAGAATGCTTTAAATGAAGGTTATTCTTTTATTTTCAAGACTTGTGCTATCTTTGCTGCCTGATACGCATTTATCAAGCCGAATCCGGACTTGGGATTGGGTTTGATATATCCTAATTTCTTGTTGGATGATGTCTCTCTGAGAATGCTGCGCACAGCCTCAACCAAAGCCCCTGGATTGTGCTTGAGGGTCCGTCTTGTTTCTGGTTCCATGGCCGACAGAACGAGGGATGTGGTTGCAGCCACAACATCGATGAAATATCCCTTGGCAGAATGTTCCCAGACTTTGAGTTTTCCGTCCTTTTTTTCAACCCCTCCTACGCCTATGCTCCAGGGGTAAGAGGCTGGGTAGTAAGCATGGAGTTCAGATTTCTTGTCTTCCACATTTCCTGCCGCGGAAATGAGTGTGATATTTTGCCGCCAACAGTATTCTGTTGCATTCCTGATCTCTTTGTAGTTTAGTCTTATGGCAACACTCAGGCTTATAACATCTGCCCCGTTTTGTGCGGCCCAATTTATGCCGGCTGCAATCAGATACACATTCCATCGTGTGAAGGGAGCATGAAACATGGTCTCTTGGTCAAACACCTTTACGATCATCATTTCCACACCCGGGGCGATTTGA
>Ga0114930_10000170_pt1 | contig 70972 bp, 68 predicted proteins | sample AnhtaG_FD_87300 | JGI IMG/M metagenome (GOLD analysis project Ga0114930, IMG submission 87300) | Deep subsurface microbial communities from Anholt, Denmark to uncover new lineages of life (NeLLi) - Anholt_01485 metaG | ecosystem: Environmental > Aquatic > Marine > Oceanic > Sediment | place...
CCGCGGGGAGAAAAATCCCGATGATTCCCCGCTGTATCAACGATTTGTCAAATTTCTTTCCTGGGCTGATAAGGTGAGAAAGCTGAAAGTAAGAGCCAATGCCGACACTCCCGAAGACGCACGAATAGCGGTGGCTTTTGGGGCTGAAGGAATAGGTTTGGCCAGGACCGAGCACATGTTTTTTGACAGGAAACGACTTCCCTTCATCAAAAAGATGATCCTGTCTGAGACCAAAGAGGAGAGGAAGGCAGCCATCAACAAGCTTTTGCCCTTCCAGAAAGAAGATTTTTATGGGTTGTTCAAGGCCATGGGAGACCGTCCTGTCACGATTCGCACGCTCGACCCGCCTTTACATGAATTCCTGCCCCGGCGGGAAGACCTGATGGTTGAGTTGGCTGTGTTGAAGGCCTCGCAAAGCGATCAGCAGGAAAAAATCCAAGAGTTGGAAAAACTGCTGGAACGCGTCAAGGCGTTATCTGAATTCAACCCAATGTTGGGTCATAGGGGATGCCGATTGGGTGTCACCTATCCCGAGGTCATCGAAATGCAAGCCTCAGCCATATTCGAAGCTGTGATTCAGTTGACAAAGGAAGGCGAAAAGATATTTCCGGAAATCATGATTCCGTTGATCGGAACCCGCGAAGAGCTTACCGATCAAAAAGAGATTGTTGTCCGAGTTGCTGAGGAATTGATGGAAAAACACGGCGTTAAAATCCCCTATTCTGTCGGAACCATGATCGAAATCCCCCGAGCAGCCATCACGGCGGCAGAGGTTGCCAAAGATGCGGAATTTTTCTCCTTCGGGACCAACGACCTCACGCAAACGACCTATGGAGTATCCAGGGATGACGGTGCGGGTTTTATGGCGCACTACCTGGCCCAAGGGATTTGGCCGGACAATCCATTCGAGACCGTCGATATTCCCGGCGTCGGAGAGCTGATGAAGTGGGCAGTGGAGAAGGGACGGCAAACCCGTCCTGACCTCAAAGTGGGAATCTGTGGTGTCCATGGGGGCGACCCGCGTTCCATCACTTTTTGCCACAAGATCGGGTTGAATTATGTGAGCTGTTCGGCCTACCAGATTCCGATCGCGCGTTTGGCCGCTGCCCAGGTTATGTTGGAAGAAAAAAAGGAAAACGGATAACTTAGCGTTTGCCTGTCATTTTCTGCAGGATGTTTTTCACGATATAGATTGCCATGGCTGGATTGGCTGTTAATCGTCTCTTGCAGTAGGCGATGGCATACTTCCATTTTTCGGCAAACGGGCCATACAGGCGAACCAAGATGCCGTTTTGGATGAGCTGGTCCTGGTAGGTATTCATCGGAACGCCCATCAGCATCTGCACTTCGTACTGATCCTTTTTCATGTTTAGCTTTTCAGCGAGGTTTAGGGATTCGTCGAGCAATGCTTGATCGTGCGTGGCTATTTCGGGGTAGTGGCCTTCCTTGAACAACACTTCCAGTTGCTCGAGCATTTTTTTCTTCATCGCGGGTTTGCTTTGGAGTGCGATTTCCTTCGGCTCGTTGTAAATCCCGATGCATAGACGAATGCGGGCATTCAATCCTTTAAGGGATTTTATGTCATCGTCGTTGCGGAAAAGACGGGATTGAAGCACCGTCCCGAATGTCGGGTGGTCTTTATGTATAGCCCGGAATATATCCAGAGTCATGTCGGTGAAGTTGTGGTCCTCCATATCCAGCGTAACTTTGATGTTATACTTTTCGGCCTTGGCGACGATGCCTTCGATGATTTTTTCGCAGTGTTCTGAGCCGCGATGGCTCCCCAGTTGAGTTGGCTTCAACGAGATAGTGGTATACTCCTGCTGTCCGAGGGCTTCGATCAGTCTTTCATACACACCCACCGAGTACTGGACTTCCTCATCGTCCTCCAACTCCTCCCCGAGAAGGTCGATGGTGGAACACACGTGTCTTTGTTCCCAAAATTTTTGGGCCGTGCTGGTCGTCAACGCGATGCTGTCCCCTGCCACATATGGGCTTGCAAAAAGTTTGACGAGCGGCGTAGGAGCAAGGTTGATGACAAATTTTTTTAGTCCCATGGATAATTCCTTTTCTGTCGCATGATAAAAGAAGTTGTTATGAAAATACAAACTAGAATATTTTGCAAAAAACTTCAAGGATTGTTTGAAATTTTCTTGGTGTTGTTTCTGTCGGGTTTTTTTGGTATGTATAATTATCTATGTCGTTACGTGGATTTTTAACCCGGTTCAGGACAAAAAACTTCCCCTTCCGGTTTGTGTACAGCGATGCCTACTGGATGGTGGATCTCGGGAACCATGTATTTCCGGCAGAAAAATACCGGTTGATTTACGAGAAGCTCTTGCGTAGGGGGGCCAAAAAAGAAAATTTCAAGGCTCCTGATCCTGCATCGGATGAAGACCTATTGCTCGTTCATTCCCCGAAGTATCTGAAAAAGCTGAAAACCGGGCGTCTTTCTCAATTGGAAGTCATAACGATGGAATTGCCCTATTCCGCTGAAGTTCTGGATTTTGCCCAGCTCATGGTCGGGGGGACCATCATGGCTGTACGTTTAGCCTTAGAAGATGGTTTGTCCGTGCATATCGGAGGAGGATTTCATCATGCTTTCTACGACCACGGGGAAGGTTTTTGTATCCTGAATGATGTAGCGGTAGCGCTGCGAAAGATGCAACAGAGTGGGGCGTTCCAAAAAGGAATGATCGTGGATTGTGATGTTCACCAGGGGAACGGGACAGCCGAAATTTTTGCTGAAGATGAGACGGTCTTCACTTTTTCGATGCATCAAATGGATATCTATCCGGCCAAAAAGGAAAAAAGCACGCTGGATGTGGGGTTTTGGTCGGATGACGGCGATAAGAAATATCTGGACTCTCTGAATTCGCATATCCCCAGTCTGTATGAAACTTTCAAGCCGGATGTGGTGTTTTACTTGGCAGGCGCTGATCTGTATGAAAAGGATCAACTGGGAGGATTAAAAGTGACCTTTGACGGGCTCAAGGAAAGGGATAGCATTGTCATCCAGGGGGCACTGCGATTAAAAATCCCTGTTGTTATCCTGTTTGCCGGGGGATATGCCTTTGATGTTGCGGACACGGTCGAGATTCATCTCAACACGATAAAGATAGCCCAAAAACTCAAAAGAAAATATCTCTGAGTTTTACTGAGGCTTGAGTTTCACTATCGATCCAGTTCAGATAGTCCTTACTCCCTGCAAATACCGGTAGGGCGATAATTTCAGGGACATCATACGGATGAAGCTGACGGATCTTCTCCTCGAGTTTGCGGTACGCTTCTTTTTTTGTTTTGATAAAAAGGGTGTGTTCCTGATCTTGTGTGACCTTTCCTTGCCACCAATACAGGCTTTGACCCGGTGCAGATAGGGTGACACAGGCCGCCAATCGCTCATCTATGATTTTTTCGGCGATGATTTGGCCGACCTCCGGGTCTGGAACTGTCGTTATGACCAAAAGGTATTTCGTCATTCCAAAACCTCCCTCACGGGGATATCCCGCTGGCCTTGAGATGAATTATTTTTGCAGAATGATGTGAGCGAAAACCTTGGCATCTCCCATCATATTGTCGATCACACAGTATTCGTTGGGTTGGTGGGCTGTCTCCTCGACCTTGGACCAACAAGCCGCATCAAAATTCGCTCGACGGAAAAGCGCGGCCACAGTCCCACCCCCGATCCCGATGGGTTTTCCATCTACCTCATAGACAGCCTTAATGGCTTTCTGCAAAGCATGAACCACGGGGGCCTCCGGAGAAGTTGGAGGGGCAGCCGGGGCTTCTTGCACTTCTTCCACCGTAATTTCTACCTTGAATTTCTTTTCCACTTTTTCTGCCATTTCTCTGATTTTCTTTTTGACCTCATCCAGTTTGATTTTGGGAAGAATCCGGCTGTCCATGTAGAATATGTCTTCTCCTGGAATGGTGTTGATGTTGGGAACATTGGCTTCTTTTTTTGTGGGCTCAAAGGTAGAAATTGGGGGATCGAAAAGGGGATCTTGATCGGGATAGAGCTCATAAAGATTGTTGAGTTCGGTTACGAGAAAAGAGGCGGCTCTGAAGCTGTTCACTCCTTTATCAGGCGTGGACCCATGGGCCTGGATGCCGAGGGTTTTGAATTTGAGCCAAAGGATGCTCTTTTCAGCCACCTCTATCATAATCCCGTCCTTGTTGCCGGCATCGGGTACGATGATCAAATCCTGCTTGCGAAAAGGATTGGATTTTTGCAGGACATAATCGATTCCCTTTTCACTCCCTGTCTCTTCGTCGGCCACCAGAGCGATCCCGACATCGTACTTGGGAATGATCCCTTCGGCAAAAAACGCTTTGAGTGCATACAGAGAGGCCACCATGTCCTGCTGGTTGTCCTCCACTCCGCTTCCGAAGATTTTTCCTTCCTCCACCCATGCCTTGTACGGATTGCCATTCCAGAGTTCAAGCTCTCCTGGGGGGACTACATCCATGTGTGTCATGATCCAGATGGTTTTAGCCGAGCTTTTTCCCTTGTAGATGGCCAAAATATTCGGCCTGTATCCGGCCGGAGCATCCAAATCCGGGGCTTTGATGACAGAGATGTCGCTGAACCCGTTGGCGTTTAGGAATTCGAGCAGACACTCGGATTTCCTGACCTCTCCTTCCCCTCCGCTGGCCGGAGAAATAGCGGGAAAGGAACAAAGTTGAATCTGCATATCGATCATTTCATCTCGGAAGGAATCGATCCTTTCGGCGATTTTATTCATCCAATCCATCGCGATCTCCTTTGTAAAGGAGATGATATCACCGCGTTTAGGAAGAAGCAAGAACTAGCCTGAACTATTCATAAAAAATGCCGGTACTTTTTTTACTTCAGCAATGTCAGGCAGTTATCCTGACATTACTGCGAATAACAACAAAACATTTTCAAGAGTATCATTCTTTCGAGTTTATATAAACCTTAATGTTAGGGTTGGCTGGATCGGCATCGGAATTTTTTCCCCTACGGGCGAAATATCTTGGCCGAAGGTTTTTCTGTGATCGACTTTTTGCCTTTGGGAGCTAAAGATGCTAACCAGGACATATATCTTCTACAGAGGCCTGCTCCGTCTTGACTTTTCTCGTTTTTGGGCATACATTACCTCAAAATGCGAATAGGGTTTGATCTGCGGCCCTTTCTTAAGGAAGAAACAGGTGTTGGGGTATATTTCAAGAATCTCCTGTTCATGCTGGCGAAAATAGACGAAACAAACGAATATTTTTTGTTTAGCTCCTCGTTGAAAGACCGGTTCGATCCCGAAAAAATCCCTTTTTTCGCAAAAAAAAAATTTGTGGATCTTCACTACCCTGTAAAGGCCATCAATTTCTTATGGTACAGGCTGGGATGGCCAGCCCTGGATATTTTCTTTAAAACCAAACTGGACCTGACGCACTCCCCGAATCATCTTCTGTTGCCGACCAACGGGAAAAAGATCGTCACGGTCCATGACCTGTTTTTCTTAGATTTTCCCGAGATGACGGACAAAGATACGAGGAAGGTTTTTTCCCGGGGGATTCAAAGATCTTTGCAACAAGCCGACGGAATCGTAGCGGTATCTCGTTACACAGAACAACAGCTTTTGGAAAGGTTTCTCCTGGATAAGGATAAAATAAGAGTCATCCACCACGGGATAAACCTGAAAGAGTGGGAAACGAGTGATCGAGCGAGCCTCGAGCGAACAAGAGATTCCTTTGCTCTTCCTTCTGATTTTTTGCTTTTTGTAGGAGCTCATGAACCCCGGAAAAATCTTCCCCATTTGCTCAAAGCCCTTCGAGTCGTTCATGACCGATATCAAAAAATACCCCTTGTCCTTGTCGGTCGGAAGGGACTGGACTCGGATAACATCCAGGAAAACATTCGGAAACTCGCATTGGGCTCTTGGGTGAAGATGGTGGGGTATGTGGATGAAAAAGAGCTGAGACACATCTATCGGCTAGCTTCTGTGTTTGTGTTTCCTTCCCTTATGGAAGGATTTGGGATCCCCCTGTTGGAGGCTATGGCCTGCGGTCTGCCGATCGTGACGTCCCGCTCCTCGGCCCTTCCCGAGATTGCCCTGGATGCGGCGGCGTACATCGATCCCGATGATCCAGAAGATATAGCGACTAAAATCATTCATGTGTTGGAGGACCAAAGTTTGAAGGAAAAACTCATATCCGCTGGGAAAAACCGGATTCGTGCCTTTAGCTGGGAGAGGACGGCTTCGGAAACCTTAGCGTTTTACGAAGACATTAATCAACGGAGTTAACATTGCTCATTGCTATCGATGGTTTCGAGATAGGAGAAAACTCAACAGGAGTAGGAAGGGTCACGGATAACATTGTGAGATGGCTTGTCGACCTCATGCCCGAGCATGAGTTTTTGCTTTTTACGCGTGAAAAGATAAAGAGTTACGTCGGAAAAAACATCACGCAACATGTGATCTCTTCCCCCGCAAAATATTTCAGATGGCAGAATGGGCCTTTTGTGAAAAAGATAACAAAAGCCGATCCAGATATTTTGATAGCTCCGAATTATACGGTGCCTTTTTTTAACAAATGGAAAACAGTCCTTATCGAACATGATGTCTCTTTTGTTTCTCATCCCGAATGGTTTTCGAAAAAGGAAGCGACCGTAAAAAAATACCTCGTTAAAAGAAGCTTGAAAAAATCCACTGTTGTTGTGACGATGTCCGCATTTTCAAGGGATGAAATCATAAAAAATTTTAGGATCGAATCCGACAAGATAAATGTTATGTATTTGGGGGTCGAGGACAAATTTCAGAAAATACCGGAGGATGAAACCAACAGCTGGAAAGAGAAGAGAGGTTTGAAGAACAAAAAGATTATCGGATATCTGGGATCGGTCTTTAACAGAAGAAACATCTCCTTGCTCGTTGAATCGGTAGAGCTTGTTAGGAATGAACTGCCCGAAGTCGTTCTTTATATCATCGGAGAAGATCGTACGTATCCGCCTCAAAATATCGCGCGTGTATTAAACAGAGATTGGATCAAGTGGGAAACGAGCATCGAGGAAAAAGATTTGCCTTTGTTTTATTCATCGGCCGATGCGTTTGCGTTTCTTTCCGAGTACGAGGGCTTTGGGCTTCCTCCCCTGGAAGCATTGGCCTGTGGGACAGTGCCTGTCCTCCTGAATAGAGCATCCCTCAAAGAGATATTCAGAGATATGGCGATCATGGTAGACGATCCGGATGTTATGGAGGTTAAAAAGGCCTTGAAAGCGGCGATAACGGATGAAGGAAAAAAGGAAGTCCTTTTGGGCCGGTTTGAGGAAAAAAGGCCTTATTATTCCTGGTCTAGAGTAGCCCGCGAGTTTTTTTCGTTTATTAAAAAATGCGCCGCTTGAGCGGCATTATGATGATGGATCGAAAAACGGTTAATAAAATGGAAAAAGACCTTACTATTATCATTGTCAATCACAACACCAAGGAACATCTGACCAAAACCCTTGATTCCCTTGTCAACAAAATGGAAGGGATCAGGTATGAGATCATCGTTGTCGATAATGCCTCAACGGATGGCTCTGCTTTTGCCGTAAAACGGTCCTATCCCTCGACCGAATTGATAGTTTTGGATCACAATGTCGGGTTTGCGAGAGCCAATAACGAAGGGGCAAAACATGCCTCAGGCCATTATCTTCTCATCTTGAACAGTGATACCGAGGTTCCGGAAGGGACCGTGGAAAAACTGATAGACATTAAAAAGAGTCATCCTGACTGGGGGATTGTTGCGCCTCTTATCTTTAATCCCGATGGATCACTCCAGCTTTCCTGGGGAAGGGATCTCCATTTCCACACCGAGGTTTTCCTCAAGTTTTTTGCCGAGAAATGGCACCGTTGGCAATACAGGCGCAAAAAGCGCTGGATAAGGCGAAACGTGGACTGGGTGAGCGGGGCCTGTTTTTTGATCGAACACAGCCTGTACCGACAAATCGGGGGATTCGATGAAAGATTCTTCCTTTACAGCGAGGATGCCGATTTGGGCAAGCGTGTCCGCCAACTCGGCCATAAGATTCATCTGACTTCGGAAGCCCGGATCATCCATCACTCGGGGCAATCCGTTGCAGGGATGCCGGGAAGGGCGCTGTTGGAGGCCAAAAGGAGCCAGCTTTATTATTATTGCAAGCATAACAGCCGAGGGACATTGGCGGTCTTGAGGCTTTATCTCCGTCTCCGGTTCTGGTCGAAACGATGGATGAGTCGTCGGAGGGGTGATACCAAAAGCCAAGAAATATATGCTAGAGTGTTGGCAACGATCAGGGGGTTTCGTTGTGAAGATCCTGTTTGATACACGAAAAATCCAAGATTATGGGATAGGCGTCTATATTCGAAACCTATTCCAAGGCATTGCGGACCGCGGAGATTTTGAATGTCGAACCATTCACCTGAAAAGCACGGATTATCTTGATCTCCCGCGGGAGTCCTCGATCGAAGTGACGGCCAAAAACTATGATTTCCGGGAGCACGCGGAGATCCCATGGAAGACCAGGATGTACAAGGACTATTGTTATTTTTCTCCCCATTATGTGTACCCTCTTTTTATTTCCCAAAAGCTGTTCGTCACGGTCCACGACCTGATCCACTTCAAGTTTCCCCACCTTTTTAGACCGGCCGTACGCGTCGAGGTCGGAAAATTTTTCATGCGACAGGTTCAAAAAAAGGCAGCCATCGTTTTTGCCGTATCCCATACCACAAAAAATGACCTGCGGGATCTGTTCGGCTTCGACGAATCTCGGGTCAAAGTGATCTATAATGGAATCGCTGAAATTTTTTTCCAGCAGGAACCGCACCCCTCGGTTTTTGATTTTCCGTATGTGTTGTATACCGGAAACCTGAAGCCCCATAAAAATCTGTCTGCCCTCATCAAGGCATTTTCCCTGATCAAAGACCGCTTCCCGGATTTTCGGTTGGTCCTTGCGGGAGTCCTGCCCGATCACGCTTTCAAGCAATCGGTAGCCCATTTGGGAATCGCGGATAAAGTCGTGACCAAAGGGTATCTGGCCCAGCAGGATTTGATCCGGTTCATCGACGGAGCCGAATTTTTTGTTTTTCCCTCTTTGTATGAAGGATTCGGGTTTCCTCCACTGGAGGCGATGGCCCGGAAAAAGGCGGTTATCAGCAGTCCTGGCGGGAGTCTGAAGGAGGTTCTGGGAGACAACGTCCTGTATTTTTCTCCCGACTCCGCTGAGGAGTTAGCCGAAAAGATCGCACTTTTTATCGAAAACGCTGGGATCAAAAAAGATTATGAAATAAAAGGTTTTGCGCACAGTTCACATTTCCGTTGGGATGAAACGATTCAACAGTATGCATCTGTACTGATTGACAAATAATCATCCCGTTTTTTATAATCATCCCGATGGAGAATGCTAAGGTTGTTCTGGTGCACGACTGGCTTACAGGCCAACGTGGAGGAGAAAAAGTCCTGGAGGTTTTTGCGGAAATCTTCCCGGATGCTCCGATCTACACCCTTTTTCACTTCCCGGGGAGCCAAGCTGAAGAAATAGAGCAGAGGACCATACACACCAGTTTCCTCCAAAAGATGCCGTTCATAAAAAAACGATACCGCTGGTACCTCCCCTTCTACCCTGTGGCTGTAGAGCTGTTTGATCTCCAGGAGTTTGACTTTATCCTATCCAGTTCTCATTGTGTGGCCAAAGGTGCCATCCCCCGGCCAGACGCCCTGCATATCAGCTATATCCATTCGCCAGTCCGGTATGCCTGGAATCAGTATTTCGCCTACTTTTCCCCCGATAAATTGGGATTTTTCTCCAGCCGGCTCATTCCTCCTGTGATCCACCGTTTGCGACAGTGGGATGTGACCAGCACGTCGAGGGTGGACCATTTCCTGGCGAACTCGAAAACGGTCGCCCAACGCATTTACAGATATTACCGGAGGAAGGCGGACATTGTTTATCCTCCCGTGGATACAGAGCTTTTCCAGCCCGACAACCATCAAGGCGATTATTATCTGATCGTTTCTGCTCTGGTGCAGTACAAAAAAATAGACCTGGCCATCGCAACTTTTAACCGCAATGGATTGAAAATGAAAATCGTGGGCAATGGTCCCGATTACAAAAAACTCAAAAAAGCGGCCAATAAAAACATAGAATTCCTCGGTTTCTTATCTCCCAAGGAGCTAGTTCAAACTTATCAGGGAGCAAAGGCTCTTCTGATGCCCGGAGAAGAAGATTTCGGCATCAACTCTCTCGAGGCCCAGGCCTGTGGTATTCCTGTGATCGCATACGGGAGGGGAGGGGCTACCGAGACCATAATCCCTCAGGAAACCGGCCTTTTTTTTCCGGAATTGACTGCCGAAAGTTTTCAGGCTGCCCTTGACAAATTTCAGAGCATCGCTTTTAATAAATCGACCATCAGGGCGAATGCACTGACATTCTCTCGGGATTTATTCAAAGAAAAGACCTCAGCCCTGTTTCGTGAGAAATGGAACGAATTTCAGAGTGAGAAATGATAAGACGACAGCGTAGCGATTTGGTAAGCTGGTTCCTGTTGAGTGACTTCCTGGGGATCCTGATATCCTATTTTTACTCCTATGGATTCCGATTTTACATGTATATCATCCCTGTCAATCCGGAACGAGGGATTCCTCCGCTCAAATCCTACGCGCTTGTTTTTCCGCTTTTTCTGGCCATTCACCTTGTGATCTTTTTTCTCCAGGGGTTCTATAGAACAAGGCTCAAACGAACCAAAATAGACGATTTTTTCTTCGTGACTCTGAACGCGGTTCTGACCATCCTAATCATCCAGGCTATTTTAGCTTATTTGAACGCTTACAGCCAGGGAGCAGCACCCCTTTTTCGTGTGACGTTCAAACTATCGCACGGATTCCTTGCTGTGTATTTCGTCGTGGTTGTGCTGATGATCTCTTTTTTCCGAAATCAGATCTTTTACTTCATGAAGAAACGTTATGCCAAGGGAATGAATTTGAAGAGCGTGCTTGTCGTCGGTGCCGGGGATATGGGAAAATCGGTCGCCGAAAAGCTTTCCCAGTATAAAGACCTGGGGTTTGTCGTGAAGGGATTCCTGGATGATGATCGGAGTGAAGGAGAGGTGGTGGACGTCGACGGGGGCATCCCGGTCCTTGGCCCGTTGAGTGAGTTGGAGTCGGTCCTTGAGAAGGAGGATGTTTCCGATGTTTATGTGGCCTTGGACTTGAATAACTACGGCAAAATCCTCGAGACTCTCAAAGTGGTCAATAAGTATGTGGTGAATGTCCGGCTGATTCCGGATCTTTTTCAGCTTCTCACGCTTAAAGCCCGGATCGAAGATCTCGACGGCTTCCCGGTCATCAGTGTCGATGAACCACCATTGAGGGGGATGCTGCTTTTGGCCAAAAGGCTGATGGATATCGTTGTGTCTGCGACCTTTTTGCTGTTATTCTCGCCGTTCCTGGTCCTTATCGCCCTTTTGATCAAGCTCACCTCCAAGGGGCCTGTATTGTATCATCAGGAGAGGATGGGACTTGATGGGAAAAAATTTGTCATGCATAAGTTCCGAACCATGGTCTTTGATGCCGAATCACATACAGGCCCGGTTATGTGTTCTCCCGATGATCCTCGGATGATAAAGATCGGGAAATTCTTGCGGAAATTCAGCCTGGATGAGATCCCTCAGCTTGTCAATGTTCTCAAGGGAGAGATGAGCCTTGTGGGACCTCGCCCTGAGCGGCCAGTTTTTGTCAAAGAATTCCGGGAAAAGATCCCCAAATATATGCTAAGGCACAAAGTGAAATCCGGTATCACCGGATGGGCACAGGTGCACGGACTAAGGCAAGATACCCCGATAGAAAAAAGGCTCGACTACGATTTTTATTATATCCAGAACTGGTCTATGAGCCTCGACTTGAAGATCCTTTGGAAAACATTGCGCAAGGGATTTATCGATAAGAGTCTTTGAACGAGCGGATTCCCCTCAATCCATACCCGAAGCCAGATATAATAGTTAAAGCAACCGTGAGGATGTACAACCACGAGAGAAAGGCGGGGGTCCTGTCCAGAACGTTCAACAGGAGCACACACAGGATGACTCCCATCTGGCAGACGGTGCTGGTTTTTCCTATCAAGTTGGGGGGGAATTTTGTATGACCCCGCAATTTATACATCACGAATACCGCGGACACGATGGCGATATCGCGTCCGATGATGGTAACTGTAAGCCAAAGGGGGATCGTGTTGGGTTGGCTAATAGAGGGGACACTGAGGATGATGATAGCAACGGTCATCAGTAGCTTATCTGCGGCAGGATCGAGCAGTCCTCCGATTTTCGTCTTTTGATCCCAGATCCTGGCTGTCATCCCGTCCAGGATGTCCGTTGTGCTCGCGAACAGAAAAACTATCATTGCCTGAAGGACTTTGTTTTGGAGCAGCATATAAAGAAAAACCGGGATCAGAAAAATCCGGAGCATACTGAAAAAGTTGGGAACGGTCCAGAATCGCTCTTCTTTTTGTTTATTCATCTGATGTATTTTTCAGGATTCACAGCAATATCTGGATAACTTCCTGATATTGCTGTGATGATATAAAGTATCGGCATTTTTTATGAATAATTCATGTTACATGATCTGACCCATGATGATATCGAGGAGTTTGATAGAATCCTGACCCGATACCGGAAGATCCGGTTTGAATGTTTTATCCAATGATAGACTCATGATGTCGTAGGATACAATCTGGATGATTGGCTGATAATAATAATTGTCTGGAGAAACATCGGATATCTGAATGCTTTCAGGAGGGATCTGCTGAAGAAATCTGTAACCTCTATCCATGAGATGATTGATCAGTCGCAGGAGGATTTCGGCCATTTCTGCCTTGGTTATGATTTTTTTGGGGCGGAAAGTATGATTGGGATATATATCCAATAAACCGAGAGATGTCATTTGAAGAATGTAACCGTCTGCCCAAGAAGTCGCGATGTCGATGATAATAGGGGGTTCCTTTGTGGTTTCCTCCAAGACATCCTTGAACTTAACAGCCAGGAGTGCAGCCACGTCCTCCTTCGAGATGGCTTCAGAAGTGACGATGGTGTTATACTGACTGGGCAGCTCAAAAATTCCCAGGCGGTTTTTCAAAATTTCGATTCTCTGCTGGTACTCTTGGTTTTCGGGTTTTTCCCCTAACAATTTCTCGTATATCTCGAGGCTCTGCTTGTTCTCATTGGCCAAAAACAGAATATCCCCGTACCTGTTGAGAATATCGATGTTTTCTGGGTCGTTTTTGTTGGCTGCATCCAGATGGACAAGGGAGTTTTCCAAGTTGTTTTCCTGTTGGAAAATATCGGCCAAAGCGAGGTGGGCTTGTATGGATTCAGGAGAGTAATACAAAGCTCGCAAGAATGCCTCCTTGCTGCTATCTGTGTTTCCTGCATCCAAATAGGTTTTTCCTTTATCCAAAGATTCTTGTGTTTTTTGTCTTTTGAGATTTTCGTACGGAGCTCTGACCCAGATGTGGTCCGGGTCTTTTTTGATGATTTCCCGGAATTCCGCGAATGCCAGCTCATCACGGCCTGTTCTGTGATAAATTTGTCCCAAACCCAGATGCACGATGGTCATTTCCGGGGAATATCGCTGTGCTGCTTTGAAAAAATCTTCTGAAAGACCGACATCGTTCATCATGAAGTAGGCGTATCCCATACCAACATAATAAAACGGGCTTTGTTCATCCAGCCTCATTAGAGTTTTTCGGGCCTTGCTTCCTTTTCCCTGTTTTAGGCTCCTCCAAGCATCTTCTATGACGATTCTCTCATCAAGGGAAAGTCTGGTCACTATGGTTTGGGGCAGATTGTCGATATACAGGCTGGGAGGTGGAGGTTGGTATGTTGCGCATGCCCCCAACAGCAATATCATTAAAAAAAACAAGGCGTATGCTCTTCTCACCAATTTGTTCCTCCTTTCTTGATATACGGTGTGTAGTTAAGAACCAATTTAGGGTCTGCCATTATCTTAATTTCAATATTTTCGCGATTTTCTCTCTTTTTTAGCACAATCGACCACTTTGAAAAAGAGGAAATGATATTTTTTTTGGATTTTGGAATGCTCAGATAATAAAAATTCATGTTTCGAAACAGATGTGTGCGGAGCTTTTTACAGAGTTCATCGAGTCCATCTCCTTTTTTTGCAGATATATACACAGACTGGTTGCGAGGGTTCGTGTTTTTTGTCAAAATTTCCGGTTTGTTGGGAATTAGGTCGATTTTATTGAAGACCTTGATGACAGGAATGTCCTTAACACCCAAATCAGAAAGAATATTTTCGACAGCCTCGATCTGGATGTCGCCTAGAGAGGAGCTTGTGTCAATTACATGGAGGATGCAATCGGACTCCTTGATCTCTTCAAGAGTGGCCTTGAAAGCCTCGATCAATTCAATTGGTAGTTTTTTTATGAATCCCACGGTATCAGAGAGAAAATAATAGAGCCCGTCGGGAAGATGAGCTCGGCGAAGAACGGGATCGAGAGTGGCGAAGAGCTGCGAAGATGTGAACACACTCTCTTTGGAAAGCGCGTTAAACAATGTGGACTTTCCTGCATTGGTGTATCCCACAAGTGAGACAACGGGGATGGGGCCTTTTTGGCGACTTTTCCTCTGGTGGGCGCGGCGTTTCTGGACACGGAGTATTTCTTTATTAATCCGTGAGATGCGATCCTGAATGCGTCTCCTATCCTCTTCCAACTTTTGTTCTCCAGGGCCTCGGCGGGTGCCGATTCCTCCACCCAATCGAGAGAGAGCCTTCCCCCGTCCCAAAAGGCGGGGGAGAAGGTAGCTCAGCTGTGCCAGCTCGACCTGAAGCTTGCCTTCCTTGCTCTGGGCACGCTGGGCGAAGATGTCAAGGATAAGCTGTGTTCTGTCGATGATCTTTCCTCGGATGGCGTCTTCCAAGCTTTTCTGTTGAATCGGGGAAAGGTTGTGGTTAAAAATGATGAGATTTGCCTGTGTTTCCTGTTTCAACTGGAGGATTTCTTCGACTTTGCCCTTTCCTATGAAAAATTTTGGAGATATATTAGGCCGGAACTGGCATACCTCTTGGATGATATAAGCCCCAGCTGCCCGGGCCAATCCTCGGAGTTCTTTGATGGATTCCTCGGCTTCTGCCTGCTCCCTTTTGTTTGTTGCGAGGTGCACCAGGATCGCTTTTTCCATTTTCAATTCAAATAGGTCCTTACATACGCCGAAATGGAGGGGAAATCATCCGGCTCTAACCAGAAAATACCCTCCATTTTCCGAAACCATGTCATCTGTCTTTTGGCATAGTGGCGGGTCTCCTTTTTGGTCAAGTCGACCGCTTCTTCCAAGGAAAGATCTCCTCTCAAGTGTTTCAAAACTTGCCTGTAGCCCAGAGCTCGAAACGGGGGAGAGTCCGGTTTTACTCCCCCTGCCAAAAGACTCTGGACTTCTTTGACGATGCCTTTTTCAAACATCCGATCAACGCGATCTTCGATCTTTTTGTAAATGGTAGACCTCTCTAATTTTAATCCAATTTTAAGGATAAAAAAATCGTTGACCAGAGAATGGGTGTTTGCAAAATGTGCGGAAATGGGTTTTTGGGTGGTGTAAAAAACCTCCAGTGCTCTTATGATGCGGATTTTATCCCTCTTGCCGATTTTATTCGCATAGATCGGATCGATCTTCAAAAGCGATTCTCTTAAAAATTCCAATCCTTTGTCTTTTGCTTGTTGTTCAAGCTTTGCGCGTATCGCCGGATCCTTTTTCCCTTCTGGGAAAAGACCTTCGCAAAGCGCTTTTAGATACAGACCTGTCCCACCGGCGATTATAGGAAGTTTTTGATTTTCCCTGATTAACCGGATTGCCTCTAGGGCATGTTTGACGAAGTCTGCGGCTGTGAATTGTGTGGATGCGTCGGCGATATCGAGCAGGTGATGGGGGATATTATTTCTTTGATCGGGGGAGATTTTGTCTGTGCCGATATCAAATCCCTTGTACACCTGCATCGAGTCACAGTTGATGATTTCTCCGTTGAATTCTTTGGCAAGGAGGATGGCTGTGGCACTTTTTCCTACAGCAGTGGCGCCTAATACGATAACGAGGTTTTTGGCTTCAGGTTCCAATTTTGACCAAGAAGACAAGGATTATCAAAGTCATGAAAATCAGAAGGGCTAACACCTGCTTTTTTTTAAAGTCAGCCACCGATCGGCTCCAAATTTTTGATCAGTGTCGATTCAAACTCACTTCCAAGCGATTTTTTTACTGCCAAAATTTCAGCGGCCAAGATTTCATTCAAAGACTTGATGATCAATTGGATGGTATTTCGGTCCGACATGATAATGTTGAATTTGAGAACCGATTGTAGGTCGATTTTCCCGTCGATTCCCAGCTGGATTTTTTGGAAATGCTGCGAGAGGTATGGTTTGATTTCTTCGATGGATTTTTCCATCAAATTCAGAGCGACAGGACCAAGTTCTTTGGAGACGGATTTATAAATGTAAGAACATTTGGCATTAAACGTAGCTAGGATTTTTTGCAGTTCCGCAACGGAAAATTCCTGGAGGGGTTTGTTGGGTGTCGCCATCGGAGAAGGTCCAAGAATTCCCAAACAAAACAGGGAGAGGAGGGCCTTTTTTGTGTATTTTTCCCCCAATGTGCTTTTTGAAATAAAACTTTGAAGATCACTTTTTTCTCCGGCTGTATGGATGAGATGTTCTTCGTAGGGCTTGAGGTCGATTTGATCCATATAGTCGGGTGCGAGTTTTTGAAAATCCTCGGCTTCCTTTGGAATGAGGGCATCGATCAGTTTGATGTTCTTCATTTGATAAATGCCTTCCCGGATAAGACTGAGAGTGGGGATCGTGAAAAGAATGGCTGTGTCGGAAGATGTTTTTTCAGAAACAAGAGATGAGGCCAACGGGGATAGATCGAACAGAGGAAACAGTTCCTGTTTGGTAAAGAGTTCCATTTTCTTCCACAGATGCTGTGGGGAGAGGATTCCAAGGTCAAGGATAGCAGCCAAGAGAGATGTTTTCTTTTTTGCCGTCCGGGCTTCGCATTTTTTGGCAGAGGGATTGTCTAAGATTTTCTTTTTCAAGAGGTGCTTGAGAAAAGCCTTTTCCTCAAAAGTATCTTTTTCGATAGCGAGGTTGCCGTTTTTAAAAGTCAGCGCCTTATCGGTCGTGTCGTTTTTTATGAGCAGGCGTCCTGTGATTTTCGACTCCCAAACGGAGAATAGGATTTGGGGGAAAGATTCCATATGCATACTTTATAAATCCAGACAACAGATGTCAATGGGGCAGTCAGGCAAGCTGAAACGTCAGCCCGCTGATTTTCCGCCTTGTTTTAGCGAGGAAAATCCGCTTATTCCTCGGCTCACTCTCCTCTTCGAGGAACCATGCCCGCTCGCCTCCGGATGGCTTCCTTTTCAGCATGCCTTCCTGTTATGAATCTTGAAGCTGATTTCGTGAGGATGTTCGTGAGGAGATGCTATTAGCTGCCGAGTTTCATGCCCAGCAATCCGATGGCGATGTAAAACAGGCTTCGGATAAACCAGAAGCTGAAGGAGAGAATGAGACCTTTTTTCAATTCGATCTTGAAGATTTCCGATAGGGCAAACCCGAGGATGCCGAAAACCCAAAGTTGGAAGAAATCCACCTGTGTGAGCACAACATATGCCGGAGACATGGTCTCTAGCCTTGGAAAAAACAGGGCCAGGCTTGTCGTAGTCTGAAAAACAGATTCGCGGCTGGAGATGAGAAAAGCACGCAGGGCATTGCCCAGGACCAGATTGATGGAATTGGCATGAATGAACGCCGAGAAGATTTGGATATATTTTCCCTCTGTGGAGGTCAGGCGCCCGATTCCCAAAATGATCAGGGTTTGAATAAGAAATCCTATGAGCAAGGAGATGGGCTGCATAAAGATTCCGGTGATAGCCACAAAAGCGGGAGGATCTTCCCAAAACTTCAATCGCTGATTATAGCCCTCTTCCCCCATTTTTGCCCTGCCCTTTGCATCGCTCTCCAAGAGCTTGATCTGGTCTTGAGGTATATAGGGGGCGATCATCGTCGCGTAGACGGCGACCAACATGAGAAGAACGATTAGCATATCCGCCCACTTGGGCTTTTCAGATAAGGCCTTAAAAGTATCTTTGGGATTAAAAAATACACCCAAGAGCCGGCTAAAAAATGTCAATTTGCTCTCCCCTTCTTTCCTCTCTTTCGATTTTCCCATCTCGAATGTAGATAATTCTCTGTGCTTGTTGGGCAATGTCCGGGTCATGGGTGACCACGATGATGGTGTTTCCTTGCGAGTGAATCTTTTGGAAAAGATTCAGTATTTCATTCCCGGTTTGTGAGTCCAGGTTTCCGGTGGGCTCATCGGCCAGAAGCAGGGACGGTTCGTTCACCAACGCGCGAGCGATGGCCACCCGTTGCCTTTCTCCTCCGGAGAGTTCGGAAGGCCTGTGGTCTTTCCTGTGGTCCATTTCCACCATTTCCAGAGCTTTGAGTGTTTTTTCGGAACGTTCCTTTTTGCTGGCCCCCTTGTAGATGAGGGGGAGTTCCACATTGTGGAAAGTTGTAGCTCGGGGAAGCAGATTAAACACTTGGAAGACAAACCCGATTTCTTGGTTGCGGATGAAAGCCAGTTCGTTTTCGCTCATTTCGCTTACCAATCTTCCGCTGAGATGGTACTTCCCTTTGGTAGGTGTGTCCAAGCATCCGATAAGATTCATCAAAGTTGATTTTCCGGATCCCGATGGTCCCATGATGGCCATGAGATCGTTTCGTTTTACGACAAAGGATACCCCGCACAGGGCTTTGACCTCTTGTTTTCCTAACTGATAGATTTTCCAGAGGTCTTCAGCGGCAATGATGATGTCGTCAGGGGTGGTGGTCATTCTTCTCTTTTTTCATCGGCTTTTATCAAGGTGTCATCTTTCAACAGGCGGAGGGCGCTGTAGGGACCCACAACCACGTCCTGGTCTTCCTCGAGCCCAGATGTGATTTCGATCATCAATTCGCCCATGATTCCTTTTTTTATCGGCATGAACTTCACGCGACTTTCTTCGACGATATACACGCCTTCTTCCTGTTCTTTTTCGGAATTCTGGTCATCTTCCGTTTTATCCCGTAAGACGAGGGCGGAAATCGGGACAGCCAGAACATTCTCTTTTTTTGCGATGATAATATCTGCCGAGGCAGAAAGACCCGGTTTTAGATTGGCAGGAGGATTTTCCAGTGTGACGACCACCTTGAAGTCTTTGGATTCATCCGCTGTGGTCACTGTTTGGAGAGCGGAACTTCCGACTTCGGTGACAGTGCCTGTTATGATGTCATCGGGGTATGCGTCGATTTTGACCTCTGATTTCTGTCCGATTTTGACGCCGACGACATCTGTTTCATCGACTTCAACTTCCACTTCCATCACCGAAAGGTCAGCGATGGTCATCAGGACGGTTCCAGGATTATTCATCGTGCCCACGAGTGCGGTTTCTCCTTCCTCCACCCGCAGGCTTGTGATGATCCCCTCTATAGGTGCATAATATTCTGTTTTTTTTAAGATATCCAATGTGCTCTGCAGGGAAGCCTGGGCTTGTTTTATCTGGAAGAGAATGGCGTTGCAGTTCGCCTTGGATATTTCGAAGTTCGCTTTGGCCGATTCCAGTGTTTCCGTAGATATCAGCTCTGCATCGTAGAGTTTTATCTGTCGCTTGTAAAAACCATCATCTCTGTTCTTTACCGCTTCTGCCCGGATCATGTCCGCTCTCAGGGACTGAATTCGAGCTCTGTCCCCGTCGGCATTGGCTTCATACTGGGTGGATTCCAACTTGAGGAGAAAATCACCGGCCTTGACCTGTTGTCCCTCTTCCACACCGATTTTGATGACTCTTCCCGCGATTTGAGAGCTGATGTTGACATTTTTCTTGGGTTTGACCTCCCCTGAGGCAGAAATAACGGATGTCATATCCTGTATTTTAACCTTTTCCACCGAAACCTTTATGCTTTTTTCCCTTTGGGATTGGAGGTTGAAGATAATAATTACAGCGATCACCGCAATAACCAGGAAAAACAGAATGAGCTTTTTCCGTCTGCGAAAGAATCCTTTTTTTTCAGCCATAAGAGGTTCCTTTATCCTGAACTATTCATAAAAAAAAGCATCGGCATCGTTTATGAATAGTTCAGTTTAAGCGTTGAATATCATATTATAGTACGAGGGAAAAGGCAAACGGTTTTGCCTTGCTCAAACGCGGGAGAGTTGTTACTATGGAAGGGCCATGGGAACGGACTTCTATCTCAAGGTAGCTATAGAGGCGGCTCGAGAAGCTGGCCAGATGCTCAGAGAAAACCTTGATGCTTCTCGAGAAATCATTTACAAGAGCGAAGTCGATCTTGTCACAAATTTCGATAATCTATCCCAACAGATGATATTTGATCGCCTTGTTAAAAATTTTCCGGAGCATGATTTTGTTGCCGAGGAAGGCTTGAACCAAAAAAAAGGGAGCGCGTATTGCTGGATATTCGACCCGCTGGATGGGACAACCAATTATGCCCATAGATTTCCTTTTTTCAGTGTTTCCATTGCCTTAGAGTTCCAAGGACAGATTGTCTGCGGGGTGGTTTACGATCCGATGCGGAACGAGACTTTTTCTGGAACGAAGGACAATGGAGCATTTCTGAACGGCGACAGGATCAAGGTATCAGCCTTGAATGATCTGGACAAAAGTCTTCTTGCGACAGGATTTCCGTATGATTTGCGTGAAAGCGAGGAAAACAACATTGCCCATTTCAATCATTTTGTGACAAGGGCCCAGGCGATCCGGAGGTGCGGATCGGCTGCACTGGATCTTTGTTACGTCGCTTGCGGAAGATTTGATGGGTTTTGGGAGCTGAAACTGAAACCCTGGGATGTGGCGGCAGCATCGCTTATAGCCCAAGAGGCTGGTGGTCATCTCACAGACTTCAATAATAAAGAGTTTAGCATACACAGCCATGAAACTCTAGGAACGAACGGTTTGATCCACCAACAGATGCTGGATGTTCTGCGTATGGCAAACAAGACGGAGGATTGAGAATGGGGACAAAAAGAAAAGGGATAAAAGTCTTTCGTCTTTTTCTTCTTTTTGGTCTCTTCTGTTTTTTTGTCGAGGCGGGGAATCAGACAGGGCTAGAAATCTCCGTGATGAGTCATGTGGATTGGACGGATACTGGTTTGGATGTTGTTGAAGGCCAGGAAATTATTTTTCGTGCCGTTGGCCAGATATCTCTCCAAAAAGGCAACCCTGTTACGTATTGCGGTCCGGATGGGTATAACTATCAGTCCCTTCAACAACCCCTTCATGACCAGAATATCGGAGCATTGATCGGGAAGGTGTATTTCCTGATCTCGTTGGAGGTCGACGAGGAGACAGGGGAAGAGATAAGAAACGAGAGGGAAGAAATTTTCTACATCGGTTCAGCCAACAGGGTCACCATGCCGATGGATGGGCGGCTTTATTTGGGCATCAATGAGAACCTGGCCGGTGATAACGATGGTGTGTTCAATGTCCTGATATACACATTCCTGCCCTAACAGGGCTGATCAACTCTTGGAGTCCTGACCCTGGTCCTTTGTGAGGCATCTTTCCATAAACTGGATGTCATAGTCCCCTTTGATAAATTCCGAGTTGGACAAGAGCTCTAAATGGAGAGGGATGTTTGTTTTAATGCCGACGACCGTTGTCATCTCGAGGGCTGTCCGCATTTTGGCTATGGCCTCCATCCGATTCGGCGCTACGGTCACTACTTTTGCGATCAGTGAGTCATAATCAGGGGGAATATTCCAACCACAGTAAGCGGCCGTATCGACGCGGACACCGGGCCCTCCAGGGAAGACTAAGAAGTCAATTTTGCCCGGTGAGGGAAGGAAAGTCTTTGCATCCTCCGCGTTTATGCGACACTCGAGACTGTGTCCGTTCATGTGCAAATCATGGGGGAAGGAGAGGCTCTCTCCTGCGGCCAGATTGATCTGTTCCCGGATGAGATCGATGCCATATACCATCTCTGTAACAGGATGTTCGACCTGGACGCGTGTGTTAGCTTCCATGAAATAGAATCTTTTCTTCTCGTCCACCAAAAATTCAAAAGTGCCTAAGCTTTGGTAACCGATGGAGAGAGAGGCCTCTTCGACAGCCCTGATTATTTTTTTGCGAAATCTTTCGTCCACAAAAGGGGAAGGTGTTTCTTCAACAAGTTTTTGATGTTTGCGCTGGATGGAGCATTCCCTCTCGGCAAAGGCCATCACTTTCCCCTTCTTATCGCCGACAACCTGGATTTCGATGTGCCGGGCTGCTTCGAAGTATTTTTCAAGATAAAGAGCGGGATTTCCGAACGCTGCCTTTGCTTCACCCTGGGCGATCGCAAATTGTTCTTCCAGTTTCGCGGATGACTTAACTATGCGCATCCCCTTGCCTCCGCCGCCGGAGGCTGCCTTGAGGATGACAGGATAACCGATCTTTTCTGCGATCTTATTGGCTTCATTCAGGTCGTCGATGGTTTGATCGCTTCCGGGGATAATGGGCAGTTTGGCCTTCTTCATCGCCTGACGAGCTTTGTTTTTATCACCCATCACGCGCATTATAAATGCGGGGGGCCCGATGAATGTGATTCCCGAAGATTCGCAGATTTCGGGAAAACGGGGATTTTCCGCTAGGAATCCATATCCTGGGTGGATGGCATCGGCCTTTGTTATTTCAGCCGCACTCATGATATTCGGGATGCTGAGGTAACTTTCCGAGGCTTTTCCCGGTCCGATGCAGATATTTTCGTCTGCGAGCATGGTATGAAGAGAGCTTTTATCTGGTTCAGAATACACAGCGACTGTTTTTAAACCTAACTCTTTGGCCGAGCGGATGATACGAAGTGCGATTTCTCCTCTGTTGGCGACGAGTATTTTCGAAAACATGTGCGGTTATTTTTCCGGTTTGATAGCGAACAACGTTTTGCCGTATTCCACAGGTTTTCCGTTTTGGACATAGATTTCTTCCAAAATGCCGTCGATGTCGGATTCGATTTCATTCATCAGTTTCATAGCTTCGATGATGCAAAGGGTTTGATTTTTTTGGACAGATTCGCCGATTTCGACAAACGGAGGGGATGAGGGATTCGGAGCCATGTAAAATGTTCCGACCATAGGAGAGGAGATGTAGTGAAGATCGTTTTTACTCTCCTTCGATTCCGGCACATTTGTGGCTGGAGAAGGAGAGGCCGGAGATTCGGACACGATTGTTGGAGGTTGTCCACGGCTTATCTTTATTTTGAATCCTTCGATTTCCAGCTCAAAAGCTGAAAGATCCCGTTCTTCCAATAAATCGATAAGCTTGAGTATTTCTTTATAATCTATCTTGGATTTCATCGTTTTCACCTCAAAAGGCTTTGAGAAAAGTAGATATACCTTAATCACAACGGGAATAAATGTCAAGAGGAGAGAACCCATGCCCGCTCAGTCCTTGAGTGGTTCTTTTACCCACATGCCCTTGCTATTGATGGTTCTTCAGCCTGGATTATTTACCATTCATGAAGCTGTATTTGTATACACGCGAATGGGCTATAACGAAGCCGATGTAGTGAGATCGGCTCACCGCGTTTCCCATAAGGGTAAAACTGCCGATGATGATAAAAAAGTTTTTTTTAGAACTGTTTAAGTTGTCAATTACAGCAATATCAGAATATCTATCTGATATTTCTGTAAAAATGGGAAATATCGGCATTTTTTATGAATAATTCAGGTTAGTTGACTTGTGAAGAAAGTTTCGCTTAGCATAGAGATGCGTTTTTTTTAAAGAGAGAATACAATGCTCGATCAATTGTCCAACCGACTGCAGAAAGTCATGAAGTTCCTGCGTGGTGAGGGGAAGATCACCGAGAGCAACATGTCCGAAGCTTTGAAAATGCTGCGCATGGCCCTTCTCGAGGCCGATGTGAATTACAAAGTCGTCAAAGACTTTGAGGCCAAGATTAAAGAAAAAGCTCTGGATCAGAAGGTGCTCGATAGCCTCAATCCTGCCCAGCATGTCACAAAAATCGTGCGGGATGAACTCACATCCATCTTGGGCCACGTTGCAAAAAAGCTGGAGTTTGCCAGCCCATCTCCTTCTGTATTCATGCTTGTAGGCCTTCAAGGATCGGGAAAGACCACTACATGCGGAAAATTGGCGAATTGGGTACGCGACCTTCAGAAAAATCCTCTGGTTGTCTCGGTTGACCTAAAACGGCCGGCAGCCCAGGAGCAACTGAAGATGATCACCACTCAACTCAGCATCCCTTTTTATGAATTGTCTAAAAAACTGATGGCATCACCGAAAAAAGCCCTGGAAGATGTTCTCAAAAACGCAAAAAACCGGAATCATGACCCGTTGATCGTGGACACGGCCGGCCGGCTTCATGTGGATGAAGAGTTGATGGAAGAGCTGCGGATGGTCAAGGAAATCCTCAAACCCACAGAGGTCATTTTTGTCGGGGATTCTATGACAGGTCAAGACGCGGTGAAGAGCGCTCAGTTGTTCGAAGAAAAAATTGGGTTAACCTCCATCATTCTGACGAAACTCGATGGGGATGCCCGCGGCGGAGCAGCCCTGTCTATGGCTTCTGTTACGGGCAAACCCATAAAGTTTGTGGGAATCGGAGAAAAGTTCGATAAGCTGGAGGTGTTTCATCCCGACCGGATGGCCTCTCGTATACTCGGCATGGGAGATATGCTTACGCTGATCGAAAAAGCAGAGAAGCAGGCGGATTTGAAGGACGCGGAGGAGTTTGCACAAAAACTCCGGAAACAAGAATTCAGCCTCGAAGATTTTAAAAAACAACTGGTTCAGCTAAAAAAGATGGGATCCTTATCCCAGTTTCTCCATATGTTGCCCTCTGGTGGGATGTTCAAGAATGTTTCCAATCTGAACATCGATGACAAAAAAATCGTCTTTTTCGAGGCCATCATCAATTCTATGACAAAAAACGAGAGGGATAACCCAAAAATAATCAGCGGCAGCCGCCGCGCACGTATCGCGAGGGGAAGCGGCAGACCAGTCTCAGAGGTCAATCAATTACTGAAGCAATTTTTCGAAATGAAAAAAATGATGAAAAAGTCCCAATTCCAAAAACTTATATCCAACCTTCCCCCCTCCCGCTAATGGGATTTTGTTTTTGTGACCCCGATTAATACCGAATTTTTTAGAAGGAATAAAAGATGCCCGCTCCAAAGTAATCCACTTTAATCAAAGATTCTGTTTGCTTTTGTTTATTTGTGAATTTATATTGGATTTTTCTGTATTCTGCAACGATACCGATAGATTTTCCGAGCGGAACTCTTATCCCCGCACCATAATTATTGACTAGGCAAAAGCGTTCGATGATTATTCCATATCCAGCTGTTGCGAATGGTTCTATCCGTTTGAGCGGGATGTTGAGGCTAATGTTTCCCATAGCTAGGATCTCATTCTTGACAATACCAAAGTTGATACTCCCGGATGCCCAGCCCGAAAGAAGGTTCCAACCAACGCTTTTTAACAGGCCGAAATTTCCCGACTCATTATCATTGCTTTTGGCTATGCCCATAGTCATGTTGATCGCCCCTCTTTTTTTTCCCGTTTTTTGTTCAGCCAGTTCGCTGCCACTGGCAAATGACAAAAAAAATAATACGGCTGTCAGCAGAATGATAGCGTGTAATGTTGCTATCTGTTTCCTCAAAGCTTGCCTCCTGACCGGGTAAGTTTTTGTGAAATGAGATGAGGTAAGATTGTCATCATAATGACAAGATCGGCAAGAGTCAAGCGATGATATTGTTTTTCGGGTGAATGAATGGGATCCGCCCCTGGCGACAACAGAAATGTGCTACACTCAGATTCCTGAAAACAGTTGACTTGAGCTTGAGATTTTTGATAACATCTAATTTTCTAATAAAATTGGGAAGTGTTAAAAAAATGGTAGCTATACGACTTATGCGGTTGGGTGCAAAAAAGAAACCCTTCTACAGGATTATTGTGACCGATTCGAGAATGCCACGAGAGAGCAAAGCGAAGGAAATTCTTGGCTATTATGATCCGATGAAGGAACCTCCAGACATTAAACTGGATTTAGAACGAGCAAAATACTGGTTGGAAAGAGGCGCACAAGCTTCCAACACAGTTCAATCTCTATTGCATAAAGTTTCCAAGTCAGCGAAACAATCCAATAACCAAACTTAAAGGAGGTTACAGTGCAGGAACTCGTTGAATTGATTGCAAAATCCTTAGTTGACGATCCGGACAAAGTACATGTTTCCCAGCTTGAAGGGGAACAGACCACGATTTTGGAACTCAAGGTTGCTCCGGAAGATTTGGGAAAGGTTATCGGAAAACAAGGACGAACAGCTAGGGCCATCAGAGTCATCCTTGGTGCAGCAGGAATGAAGTTGAAAAGAAGATTCAATCTCGAGATCATTGAAAAAGGATAAGTTGGTCAGCATCGGAAGGATTATCAGAACACAGGGGAGGAGAGGAGAGCTCAGAGCCAGGCTTCATTCCGAACGTTTCCTAAAGCCTTTTTTTTTCACGGGTGTTTTTTAGGGCTGAAGGGGATCTGAAAGAATTTGAGGTCGAATCTCTTCGGCCGTTCCGCGAATTTTGTATTGTCAAACTGAAGGGGATTGATTCCTTAGATAAAGCAGAAAACATCGCGAGTCAAGAGATTTGGATTCCGGAGGAAGATCTCCAACCGCTAGATAGAGGAAAATACTACCTGTTCCAACTCAGCGGATGTTCCGTGGTCACGAAAGGAGGGGATTTGATCGGACTGGTTAAGGACATCCTTTTCATAAAAAAAAACGACCTTTTGGTTGTTGAAAAAGGGGAGAGGAAAATGTTGATCCCCTTCACAGAGTCCATCTGTATTGGAGTGGATCTCGGAAAAAAAAAGATCGTCATCGATCCTCCGGATGGACTTTTGGACTTGAATGAGATTTGATATAATTACACTCTTTCCCGGCATGTTCGGGAGTTTGTTTTCAGGAGGTGTGGTTAAAAAAGCCCTGGACAGTGGTTTGATAAAAATCCAAGTCCACGATTTGAGAGATTTTACGGAGTCAAAGCACAAGCAGGTGGATGACCGTCCGTTTGGCGGAAGCCAGGGGATGGTTATCAAACCCGAGCCTATCTTTTCTGCTGTCGAAAAAATTCGAAGCGGACAAGAAATCCCGGTTTACCTGCTGTCACCTCAGGGAAAACAATTTAACCATCGCCTGGCGGAAGAACTGGCCCGAGAAGCGAGAATGATCCTTATATGTGGCCGGTATGAAGGAGTAGATGAGAGAGTGATTGAACATCTAGCTACAGGAGAAATTTCGGTAGGTGATTATGTGCTTACAGGTGGAGAGCCGGCAGCATGGGTGATCATAGATGCCGTGTCTCGGCTTATTCCTCGAGTTGTCGGAAAGGCCGAATCCGTAAGGCAGGAATCTTTTATCGAAGGGCTGTACGATTTTCCCCAATACACTCGGCCCCGGAACTTTAGAGGAATGACGGTTCCGGACGTTTTGCTTTCTGGAGATCATGGAAAAATTCAGGATTGGCGAAGGAGAAAGGCCCTTGAAAAAACATGGCGCCTTAGGCCTGACATGATCAAACAAAAAGAATTATCTCCAGAAGATAAAAAAATATTGGAAGAAATACACAAAGGAAGGAAATCAAAATGAGTCTGATGAATTTGGTTGAAGAAGAACAATTAAATAAAAACCTTGATCCATTCAAAGTCGGAGACACCGTTAAAGTGCATGTGATCATCCGCGAAGGGAACAAAGAGAGAATTCAGATATTCCGAGGGGATGTGATCGCCAAAAGGAGAACAGGCGCAGGTGCTACTTTTACCGTCCGAAAAATTTCATTTGGAGTGGGTGTGGAGAGAGTTTTTCCGCTTCATTCCAAAATGATCAAAAAAATCGAGGTTGTAAGACGCGGAAAAGTCAGGCGTGCCAAACTGTATTATCTCCGGCATTTAAAGGGAAAAGCAGCCAGACTCAAAGAAGCAAGATAGGCAAAAAACTGGGGACGTCCCATAAGGGGACATCCTATCCCATCCGAGGGATTTTCTGGTTTGAATCGAAGGAAAGATTGTCCCCTTCTGAACCCCTCCCCATTTATTGGCGAGAAATTCGACTAAATGAATGGGATATGGTTTAATAGAAATGGTGGTCTAATTGTGGCGGATTTTCGCATAGAAGAAGATTTGCTCGAAAAAGGCTATGAAAACATAGCGGGTATTGATGAAGCAGGAAGAGGGGCTCTTTTTGGCCCTGTTGTTGCTGTATCTGTGATGTTTTTGGATGATTTCATCCGAAACAACCAAGAAGCTTGGATACTTGAGATCGATGATTCCAAGCTTCTCACTCCCAGGAAAAGGGAAAGATTGGCTAGAGCCATCTTGGCAACGGCCAAGGCTGTCGGAATCGGAATGGCGACAAACAAAGAAATCGATAAAAAAAATATACACGCGGCCTCATTTGAGGCGATGAGGAGAGCGGTCACAAAAATGTCCTTTTGCCCAGATTTTCTTCTTGTGGATGGATTCCAGCTTCCCGGAATACATCATGATCAGTTGGGATTGCGACAAGGGGATCGGAGGAGTATTTCCGTTGCCTCAGCTTCGATTGTCGCCAAAGTTCTTCGCGATCAAATGGTGAGCAACCTGGATGATGTTTATGAAGGATATGCTTTTGCCAAACACAAAGGATACGGGACAAAGGATCATTTTCGAGCTCTTAACGAAAAAGGCCCGACTGTTTTTCATAGGTTTTCTTTCCGCCCCCTGAATCAGGAAAAAGGATGATTCAAAAAAAAGACAGAGCCAAAATTGAAGCGCTTGCCGAAAAGTATATCAAGAAGGAAAAGTATGAAGAAGCCATCATAGAATATCAAAAGCTGTTATCGGGGGAAGAACAGGACGTTCAGGTCTGGAATATCGTCGGGGATTTGTTTATCAAGGCAAACAAAAAAGATAAAGCTGTCGATGAGTTTAAAAAAATTGCTGCTCATTTTGAAAAAAAGGGGATTTTCACCAAATCTATCGCCATCTACAAAAGAATCAGCCGGCTTGTGCCCGACGATCTGAAGACGCTAAAAAAATTGGCGGATCTTTATTGTGATCGAGGATTCGTAAGCGAAGCAAAGGCGGAGTATTCAAACCTTGCTGAAAAGCTTACGAAAAAAAACAAGCCGAAGGATGCTGCTGAAATCTATAAAAGATTGCTGAAATTGGATAGTGACGATGTGGAATCTCGTTTGAACCTAGCCGAGCTGTTCATCAAAGAGAATCATGTCGACCAAGCGGTGGAAGAGCTTAATGAGGCCGCTGAATTCAAGATGCGGATGAATGTCCTCCAAGAGGCCGGTGAGATTCTCAAGAAAGCGAGATCCTTGAACAAAGATCATTCCAGAACATTGGAAAACATGATCGATCTGTTTAAACAGGAGAAAAAAAAGAAAGAAGCCCTGAAGCTAGTTAATGAGATCCTAAGGAAAGACAGGGAAAATTTAAAAGCTCTGTATCTTTTGGGCAACTTGTGTTTTGAAGATAAAGAGCTGAAGAAGGCAGAAGAAATATTCAAAAAAATCCTCTCCATCCAGCCTAAGGAAGTCGAAGCAAGAGTTAGATTGGGGCGAATCCATATACAAAATAATAAACATGATAAAGCTCTCGAACTCTACCAGCCTCTTGTTGATACCCTGGTCAAAAAACACAAGGAAGACAAAGCGATCGGACTCCTCGGTCTGATCCTGATGGCCAAAAAAGATCATCTCCCATCATTGGAAAAGCTAGCCAGCATTTACCGGGAGAAAAACCAGAAGAAGAGCTACGAGATCGTTGCCCACTGGCTTATGAAGGAATACCAGAAGAAAAAGATGGAGGATAAGATAGCATCTCTCGAAGAAGAGCTCCACGATTTCCAGCCCGAAGAGAAAAAGGTTGAACTCATTCCTTTGGAAGTGTCCTATGAAACAGTCGAACCTGAGGAGGCCGAACCTGAAATAGTCGAGCCTGAACCAGCCATTTCCGAGACAACCGAAGAGACTCCAGAGGATTTTATAGCAACAAACTTGGAAAAAGCAGACCAGTTAATCCACCAGGGATTGATCAGAAACGCCAAAAGAATTCTAGAAGATCTCAAGGTGAAATTTCCTGATGACATGCAGATCAGTGAAAAGATCAAAGAACTGGGAGCTATCGCATCCCAGGTCAAGGAAGAAGAAATTATCGAGCAAGTCGAGAAAGCAGCTGAGAAAGACACAGAATTGTTTGAAGGGGGCGAAAAGCTCACATCTGCTGAGATTTTTGCCGATACCGATATCGTTCCCCTTGTTTCTCAAGAGACAGGCGAAAAGAGGTACCTTGACCTTTCCCATCAGCTCGAGGAAGAGTTGGAGGCGATCAAGCATATCTTTTACCAGCAAACAAGAGGGGATACCACAGTTGTCGAAAAAGAATTGTCTTCGATTGTCTCAGATTTCAAAATAAAGGTGGATGAAAAAATTGGAACAGCTGATCTAGAAGCGAGATATAATCTGGGGATTGCCTATCTTGAACAAGACCTCATCGATGATGCCATAAAAGAATTTATGTTGGCTTCCCAAGATGAAAAATGGGAGATGGAAAGTTTTACGAACCTAGGAGAGTGCCACAAACGCAAGAATGAATTCAGCGAAGCCATAAAATGGTATGAGAAAGCCCTGAAACTGGTGAGGGCGGAATCCATTCAAGCATATACCCTGAAGTATGAGATGGCTTCCCTTTATGAAGCCAAAAAGGAATCGGATAAAGCTTTGCTGTTGTTCAGCGAAGTCCTAGAATGGAATCCTGAATATGGAGATGTCACTACTAGGATAAAAAGCATCGAAAAACAAGCCTCCAAGTGACTTTTTGATTTTTTCTCTTCATCCCTTTCCAAATTCTGATTTGAGTTTAGTAGGGACTTTTCTGTTTATTCCCTTTTATGAGAAAAGATAAAAGCGGCAATCGTTATCAGTATAGTTCAACCGATGAAAGAAAGGCGTGTATCTCCCCTCGGAAAAATATTGGATGTGATCATGCAGGAAATTCCCTCTCAGCTTGGTGCGATTCTTTGTGTCGATCGAAAGAACCGGATAATCGACAAGGAAATACGGCATGTTCCTGAGGCTGGAGCAAAAAAGCTTCGGGCCGATATTATCAGAGATGTCCTCGAAAATGGACATCCTCTGATTATATCTGATCAGAGTCTGGGGGTTTCGGATAATATTCTCTGTCTACCTTTAATGGATAATGGGAAATCTATCGGAAGCATCTATTTGCTGAGGGGAGATGTCGGGGGGAGTTATTCCAACCGGGATATCGAGGTCTTGGCCGCTTTTGCACGGCCTGTCAACCTTATTTTAAGGCGGAGCTCGAATGTAAAGGATTCATCCCAGGTCATCGGGCTAAATCCGTCCTGTTTTGTGGGGAAAAGCCAAGATTTTCTCCGTGTTTTGCATTTCATCGATTGCGTAAAGAACAATAATGTCCCTGTCTTAATTTCTGGCGAAAGCGGCACAGGGAAAGAAATCGTAGCGAGAACAATCCATAATTCGGGATCCAGAAAAGCGCACAAATTTATTGCTGTAAACTGCGGAGCCATTCCTGACACTCTCCTGGAAAGCGAGTTATTCGGGTACGCAAGAGGGGCCTTTACTGGAGCAGTGAAGGAGAAACCTGGTCTTATCGAAGAGGCCAACCAAGGCACTTTTTTTTTGGATGAAATAGGAGATTTATCCACGCATCTTCAGGCAAAGCTACTGCGAGTCATCCAAGAAAGAGAGATCCGTCGAATCGGAGAAAATCGAATGCGATTGGTCGATGTTCGTTTTATTTCAGCAACGAATAAGGATATCGAAAAAGAAGTCCGCGAGGGGCGCTTCCGGGAAGATTTATATTATCGTCTGAATATTGTATCCGTCGTCCTATCCCCTTTGAGAAAAAGAAGAGAGGATATCCTAAGCCTTATGAACTACCTGATCGAAAAATATTGCTGTGAGTTGAGACTGGAGAGAGTCTATTTTTCACAGGGAGCTCTTCAGCTCATGTTGAGCTATTCTTGGCCTGGGAATGTGAGAGAACTCCAGAATGAAATTCAGAGGTGTTTGATCTTTTGTGGAGAGGACAACCTTATTAGAGAGGAATATCTTTCCAAAAAAATTCATAAAAAAAGCAAGGAGACCTTTGTTCATTTGTACGACTATTTTCATGCCAAAGCCGAATTTGAGAAGAAATTTTTGAACGAGGCATTGGCCCGGAGCGATTATAACCGGACTCGGACAGCTGAAGAGATCGGACTGAGCAGACAAGGGCTTTTCAAACTGATGAAAAAGCATGGCATTCTAGCAGGCCATAAAAACGAACATGTTTGAAATTATGGGTTGGTTCGATTATCTTAACTACATGAGGATGGCAAAACCAACAAAAAAACACTCCGGAAAAAAAGGATAAACTGGGAGAGAGCCTCGAAAAAACCGAAGAATACTGTGAAAAGTTGAAAAAAGTCGTTTTTGATTTTGTCTGCCATGAAAACATTGTGGAGAAGGTCTTTTTTTATGATACAAAAAGATTCTTCTTGAAAAGTTTTTTCAGCAATGTCAAGATAACTTCCTGATATAGCCGAAGTAAAAAAAGCATCGGCATTTTTTATGAATAGTTCAGGTTATCCGATGAAGGCAGAGAAAGAAAAAACGGTTTTTCGCATCCAATGTCCGGGATGCCAGAAAGTGCTCTGGATCGATCCCGTAACTCAACAGGTCATTAGATCGGAAAAGGGCAAACGCAAGAAGGGGACATTGGATGATCTTTTGGTGCAGGAGAAGAAAAAAAGGGAGGGATTCGAAAGAAAATTTAAAGCCACTTCCGAAATGCAGAAGGAAAGGAAAAAGAAGGCCAGAGAGATTTTCGAAAAAGCACTTATGAATATCGACAAAGAAGACACCGAATAATCTGGAATCAGGGTGGATCAGCTTCCGATTTGTGTTTCGTCTTCTCTGATTTTGGGCGCCATCGTGAATTTTGTGAATCCGAATACGGCCAGTATCACCACGGCTGCGTAATTCATGATGGCCCACGGAAGGTAGGAATAGGTCGAAACACCGAGTGTGCCGGTAATGTACACGCCGGCCATGCTCCAGGGGATAAGAGGGACGATGATAGCTCCGCTCTCCTCGATGATGCGCGATAGGTTTTTGGCGGCAAGTTTCTTTTTTTTGTAAACCGGAGCCAACAGCTCACCTGGGATAATCATGGAAAGGTAGCTGCTTCCTGTGACCAAAGCCGTCACTATCGAGGTGGCGATGGTGGTGAGGACGATGCTCCAAATTTTGCTGGCAAACTTCATAACCTTTTCCAGGATGACGGACAAAAGCCCTGTGCGCTGCATGATGCCGCCGAAGCAGAAGGCCGTGAATGCGACTAATTGTGTCTCCATCATGCTCATCATTCCTCCGCGGCTTATCAGTTTGTCGACCTTCTCCACTCCTGTGTTCGCTTGATAGCCTGTATTCAAAGCTGTGGCGATCTCAGTGATGGATGCTTTCTGGAAGATTATAGCCAGGATCCCTGCAACAAAGGAGGAGAGCAGCATTCCGGGGATGGTGGGCTTTTTGGTTGCGGCAAAGTAGAAGACTATGGCCATCGGAAGAAGAAGAAATATGTTGAAGTGAAAGTTTGCCTTTAATGTTTGGGTGATAAGAACCATGGTTTCGTTTTCGACTGATTCTGCCCCATACTTCAGGCCGACCAAAAAATAGATGAATAAACCAAGTAACCAAGCTGGAGTTGCCGACCAGAGCATATGTTTAATGTGATCGAACAAATTTGAGCCTGCTGCAACGGGGGCCAAGTTGGTGACATCCGAAAAGGGAGACATCTTGTCGCCGAAATAAGCCCCGGCGACGATAGCTCCGGCCGCAGGTCCGAGGGGAATACCCAGGCCCATGGCTATCCCGATAAACGCAACGCCGAGAGTACCGATAGTTCCCCAGGAGGTCCCTGTCATGATTGAGGTGAGTGAACACACAAAACAGGCTGTGACCAGAAAAAATTTTGGGGATATGAGTTTTAGGCCATAATAAATGACCATCGGAATGGTGCCGCTTGCGATCCATGCGCCGATCAAAATACCCACGCACAACATGATCAGGATCGCTGGCATGGCCTTGTGGATGCTGTCCACGATCCCCCTTTCCATCTCTTGCCAACTGAAGCGCAACAGCAGGCCCAAGCATCCTGTGATAAAGGCTGCTGACACAAGAAGCACTTGAGGTGATATTTTATAGATACCGTAGCCGACCCCTAAAAGTAAACCCATAGCGACAATCGGAACAAGAGCCACAGCCAGATTTGGTTTTTTTCGGTGAGGTGTTTGTTTGGTTGGATTATTACTCATTGTGAATTTCCTGTTCCGGAGCGGAAATCGATCACGAAAAAGTGCCTTTGACAAGGAGTTTGCCCCAGGACATCATTTTGTGACCCATGGCGAATGAGGCGGTCAAGTTGAAATCCTTGTCCAAAAGAAGAATATCTGCATCCATTCCCGGTTTGATTTCTCCTTTCTGTTTCAGTTTGTAGAAAACGGCAGGTGTGGTCGAGAAGAGTTTAATGCTGTCCTCTAAACCTAACATTTTCTGTTTGAGCAGGAAGCGGAAATTAGCCCAAAGGCTTTTTTGTGTGGCGATGGTTAAGCCAATAAGCCGGCCGGTATCATCAAAAACTGGCATGCTGCCGTTGCCGTCCGAGCTGATCGTGATATGATCCAGGGGAGCGCTTCTTTCTAGGCAAAGCTTGAGGGATGAAGCTACGCTGATATGTCCTTCGTCTGAAGCTGGATCCATTCCTGCAGTGAGATCCATGTATCCACCTTGAAGTGTGAAACGGATGGCCTCATCCAGGAGCTCAGGATTCCGGTTGACGTGAGTGGGGATGACTTGTGTGATCGGGATTTCTGTTTCCGTTATCAACCTGAATAAAAATTCCAGCTTCCTGGGGCCATCTCCGAGGTGACAGTGCAACACACCTGCTTTTTGTCCCAGCATCCCTCCCATCCTGCACTCGGCAGCAAGTCGGGCGAATTCTGCGAAAGTCGGCTGGGATGAGCGGTGATCGGAAATGGCGATTTCTCCGGCTCCGATGACCTTTTCTAGCATTAAAATGTCCGAGCGCACGTTCCCCGTGATGGTGACGACGGGGAATTGATAAGAACCTGAAAAAATATACGTGGTCACGCCCTCGATTTCAAGTCCTTTGGCTTTGGCGAGGAGGGATTCCATGTGCCGGGTTGTCCCATCCGTTCCGAGGCAGCCTATCACAGTGGTTACTCCGCTGGCCAAGATGCTCTGTATGGGTATTTCCGGAGCCCGGGTTGCCGGCCCTCCTTCTCCTCCCCCTCCAAGAATGTGAACATGACTGTCGATGAATCCTGGAATCACCATTTTATCTGAAACGTCTTCTTCCAACACGGGAAGGCCTGTTATCTGGATTTTGCCAGGATCAGAGACAGCCGCGATCTTCGATCCCAGAATCAAGATATCTCTTTTTCCCATTGGCCATGGCGCAAAAACATCTCCCCCCCGGAGCAGTGTGACCATGCTTTCAGATTTCATTGCAAGACGTATATAAAACTTTTTCCATCGTTAAATTATCATGGATTATCCGGATTTTCAAGCGCAACAGGGCTAAGGAAAAAAAAAGGGGACGGTTCTTTTTTTTTAGAGTTATTAATGTCTAATCCCAATATGTTATAATGGAAAAAATGGATAGTGTTGAAGCGGAATTAAAAAAAATACGACCACAGATTGAAAAACTCTGTGATTTTTTGCTTCTTGGAAAAAAAGTAGAAGTTATAGGCACGAAGAACATTGTCCAGGAGGGTCCTAACATCATTGTGGGCAACCATTGTGGAACGTTTAAGGATGGTGCGATCATTGTTAAAATTGTGCCCCGTCCGATCTTTTTCACGGCTAACAGAATGATATTCAACAAAGATGAATTGGCCGTTCTTGTCAAGGAACATTTTCAACTGCATCTGAAAAGTTTCGGATATTTTTTACATTTGGCCTTACATCCCATAATATCTCGTTTGATCAATTTTGTTTCTTCCGCTTTGCCCAAAGCAGGGACCATTCCCGTGGATCTGACAAGGCGGAAAAAACTGGCCATAGAGAAATGCCAAGAATATTTGAAAAAGGGAAGAGCCATCATTGCGCTTCAAGGAAATGGGAAAATCGTGAAAAATGATCCCAATCCCTATGTCAGCCCTTTTCGGAAAGGGCCTTCTATCCTATCATATAATCTCTACACAGAGGAGAACATACCCGTAGCCGTAACGCCTTTGGCTTTTTTTGGAACGCAATCTCCCGTGTTCATTCCCGGCAAGATCAAGGTCAATATCGGAGAGCCGATGTATATTGCGGATTACATGTCAGATGACTTCGCAGCAAGCGTGGAGAAGTTCCGAGCGGCAATGGAACGCCGGGTAAAGGATCTTTTCATGGAGCTTATCAAAGCCTAACCTTTCCCCCTTATTTTACTATTCCTTTTTTCACACGAAAGCATCTCTGGCTTCCATCTATTCCTCTTCGCCCCCGAAACGGGAAAGAATGTCTTGGTTCGTCTTCAGGAAAAGATCGTATCTTATTTTTACCTCTTTATCCTCCTGCAATTTGGCCAGATAGGAGGAAAAGAATTTATTTTTTTTGCTCTCCAGGAAGTTTTCTTTTTCGGTCTCTTTAACCTTTTCAAATTCTTCTCTCGTGACCTCTTTCCGATCGAGAACCCGCATCAGTGCATATCCGGATTCGAATTCCACTGGACCGCTGGCTTCTTCCAACGGAAGAGAAAACGCAAGCTTGTCGATCTCTCTATTCTCACCGATAACACCGAGGTATTGCCCTCTTTTATGTTCCTCAACGGTTTTGTATTCCAGCGAATAATCTTCTGCTAGATCCTCCAGCCTCTTTCTGCTGAGGTCCTGTTTAACTTTTTTGATCCGGTCGATGGCTAGCTCTTTTTTTTCTAGGGCTGTAAAATCCTCGGTGACTTCCTGCTTTACCTCGTCGAAATTGGCCGGATGAGGAGATTCAATCTTCATCAGTTGGGCCAGGCCGACACCTTGGTAGGTGTAGATCGGAGAAGAGATTTCTTTCTCCTCGATGTTGAACAGCGTCATGCTTATAGAGCCAGACGGGTCGATTTCCTCCAACGGATCATTTTCTTTGAGAAGACCAGAATTGCGAATCCCTAAGCCTAGTGTTTGTGCCGCAACATCCAGGCTGTTTTCTTTTTTGGCTGCTTTTTCCAACCGGACAATTTCTTCTTCTGCCATCTGTCTCGCTTTTTCATCCTTGAGTATGATGATGATTCTCTCCTTTACGGCTTCAAGCGGTTGGGTGGATTCGGGTTCTTTTTCTGTTACCTTGAGAATGACCACTCCATCTGTGATCTCGAGGACGTCGGAAACATCGTCTTGGGATAATCTGCTGATCTCATCCTGTTCTTGTTGGGACAAACTTTTCCATTCGTACAATCCCCAGTCTCCAGAGTCTTGAGCCTTTTCATCTTTGGAGTGCAGTCTGGCTAGCTCACCAAAATCTTGCCCGCTTCGTATTTGATCGAGCAAATCCCTTGCCTTGTTCATCGCGAGATCTCTTTCCTGTTCCTCGAACGGGATGTAGATCCGGCTGGCCTTCATTTTTTCGGGTTCCATGAAACGAGCCGTGTTGTCATCATAATAGGCTTCGATTTCCGAATCGGTCAATTCGACTTTTGCTTTTAAATCTTCGGTTTTGACAAAGTAATAGTCGGCTTCTCTTTTTTCTGGGATTTTGTACGCTTCCTTGTTTTTTTCGAAATATTCTATCAGGTTTTCGGGATCAAGCTCTTTATCCAATTCCACATTATCCAATCCCAACGTGACGTATTCCATCCTTGCGGTGTCGTTGGTGTTTTTATAGTTCTCCCATAACTCCTCATCGGTCACAGTGACACCTGCTGTTAGGACATCGACGACCTTCTCCATAATGATTTCTTGCCGAAGACTCTTTTCAAATTCAGGGAGAGGGATGCGGTTCCAATCCAGAATTTTCTGGTACTGGGCGAAGCCGACAAACTGTCCCTCTTTTTGGAAGACCGGATAACTCATGATTTTTTTCCGGATTTCATTGTCTGTGGCTTTTATCCCCATCTCTTTGGATAGCTGTGTCAGAAGGGATTGCTGGATGAGCTGATTCAGAATTTGCTGGGGAATGTTGAGCTGTTGAATGAATCGGCCGTCAAGTTCCCGAAATTCCCTGCGCATAGCCTCTATTCTTTGTTGCAAGGTTTGTTGATAGAGACTCACCGAAATTTTCTCTTTTCCCACTGTTGCCAAGATGTTTGCCCCTCTCCCCTCTCCGAGGGCGCCAGCGCCACCCCATACAGCGAAAATGGAGATGATGAAGGCAATGATCACAAACCAAAGTGTAGGAGCGAGGGATTTCAGGTTTTTTCTCATTGATTTTAGCATGATTTTACCTCTATCTCGTTTTCACTCACAATCTCTGATCCTACTATGATACCACGAATCATTGACCTTTCATTCTTGCAGCAAATGCCGAGAGATTACGAGACGTTGTATTTCAGAAGTCCCTTCATATATCGTGAGGACTCGGGCATCTCTGTATAATTGCTCAACCACAAATTCCTTGGAATATCCGTAACCTCCATGAATCTGAAGTGCCAGGTAAGCGATCTTGTTAGCAGCTTCGGAGGCATAGAGTTTGGCCATGGCTGCCTCTTTGGAGATGGAGACTCCTTTGTCCAAAAGGAAAGATGCCCTGTATGTGAGCAATCGTGCAGATTCTATTAGAGTTGCCATATCCGCTATCATGAATTGGATAGCCTGGAAATGGACAATGGATTTGCCGAATGCTTCCCTTTGTTTGGCATATTTAACGGCCTCATCAAGCGCCCGTTGAGAAAGTCCGACAGATTGGGCCGCGATACCTATGCGCGAACCATCAAGACAATGCAGCGCTACCGAAGCCCCTTTGCCTTCCTTCCCAAGGAGGTTTTCCGCAGGAATGCGACAGTCTTCCAAAACTATTTCCGCGGTTATCGATGCGTGCAGGCCCATTTTTTCTTCTATGTTGGAAATTCGAAGGCCTGGCAAATTTTTCTCGACAATAAAAGCACTCAATTTTTTTTCGCCTTGCTGGTTTTTCGTGTTTGCAAACAGAATGTATGCCAGAGCGTCGCTCCCTGTGGTTACCCAAGCCTTGGTTCCGTTCAAGACATAGACATCCCCTTTTTTTTCGGCTTTGGTGTTCAACCCTTGAATATCCGATCCAGCTCCCGGTTCAGTGAGGGCAAAAGCCCCGAGCAGTTCTCCTTTGGCGGCTTTGGGCAGGTATTTTTCTTTTTGTTGATCGGTGCCGAATTTCAGTATGGCGTAACAAAAAAGGGAGCAGTGTACACTGATGATCACAGAAAGGGAAGGGAGAACACGGCTTATTTCTTCCAATATAATCATCAGAGAGAGTGTGTCTGTTTTTATCCCACTGTATACGGGGGGAATGGACATACCCAAAATTCCCAGGTCCGTCAGCTTTATTAACAATTCATTGGGAAATTGATGCGATTCCTCGAGAGCTTTGGCGCGGGGTTTGATCTCGTTCTGGGCAAAATCCCTGATCATCTCCCTGATCAGAATCTGGTCTTCTGTGAGCTCGAAATTCACTTTTAGCTCTTTTTTTGGAAATGAATGAGGAGTTGGTCATAGGTCGTGTGGAGATCCTGAAGTACCACCTTTGTTTTTCCAACGAGAGGCATGAAATTGGAATCTCCGATCCAGCGGGGAATGATATGCAGGTGATAATGATCCGCCACACCTGCTCCTGCACTGTGGCCAATATTCATGCCGGAATTGAAACCATGAGGCTTATACTGCTCTCTTAAAATCCGCAAGCCTTTTTTGAAAAGCTCCATCATTTCTTCAGAAGATTTCTTTTCGGCCAACTCTATAGAATCCAGATGTTTGTACGGAGCAATCATCAGGTGGCCCGGTGTGTACGGGTATTTGTTCAACAGAATAAAATTGTGATTGCCTCTATAAAGGACAAAACATTCCTTATCGTTTTCCTGTTTTAATGCCTGACAGAAGATACACCCCTTCATTTTGAACACTGTTTTAACATATTCTTCTCTCCACGGCGCAGTGATGTACTCCATTACCTGTTGATCATGCTTTTTATCAATTTGCTCGGCTTGAAATACAAGACTTTTTTTGGAGGAACTTGGACAGGCTTTCCTGTACGGGGATTTCTCCCTGAACGAGCACCTCGTGTACGAAACCGAAAACTGCCGAATCCTCTGAGTTCTATTTCTTCCCCCTTTAATAATGCTTCCTTCATCGTTTGAAAGAAAAGATTGACTCCCGTTTCTGCTTCTTGCTTGGAGATGTTCATTTCCTTTGCGATTTTGTTGATTAGATCAGCTTTTATCATCCTTTTCCTCCTTTTTTTTCGTTGTTTTTTTTGTTTTCTTTTTCGGAACCTCTAAGTTTTTCAGCTTATCTTTCATCAAATCACCCAGGGTTAGCCTGTCATTTTGGCTTTGGACATACTTTTGATATTCAAATTTTTGCACTTCCATCTGTGCTTGCCTAAAACTTAGAGAGATCTTTTTTTCCTCTTGATTCAATTTCAAAATTTTGGCGAGTTTTTCTTCCCCAACCTTGAAGACATCGGCTGGATTGTCGATTTTGTGATCATCCAGTTCGGAGAGAAAAACAACGCCTTCGATGCCTGGGGTAATTTCGACAAACACACCAAAGTTAGCAAGGCGAACGATCCTCACTTTTACAAGATCTCCTACTTTTTGGCGTACGAAAAAATCTTCCCAGATATCTCCTTCCAGTTGTTTGATACCTAAGGCGAGTTTTTGTTTTTCGACATCGATATTGAGGATGATGGCTTCGGCTTCATCCCCCACTTTTAACAGATCAGAGGGATGTTTGATTTTTTTCCAGCTTATGTCGGAAATATGTATCAGTCCTTCGATACCTTTTTCCACCTCTATGAATGCGCCGAAGTCAGTGATGTTGGTTATGGTTCCCTTTACCCTAGATCCCGGGCTGTACATCTGCCTGAATGACTCTAACGGATGGGGTGTGACCTGTTTAAGGCCCAAGGAGATTCTTTTGGTGGAGGGGTTTATGACTAAAATTCTGACGATAACCTCTTCTCCTGGGCTGAGAACTTTTTTGGGATGAACAGGTTTGCGGGACCAGGACAAATCCGAAACATGGACCAATCCTTCCACACCGGGCTCGAGTTCAACAAACGCACCAAAATCGGTCAAGCTCACAACCTTCCCAGTAACTTTTTGTTCCGCCATATATCTTCCTTCGATGTCTTCCCAGGGATCGGCGCTGAGCTGTTTGTATCCTAATGAAATTTTTTCTTCTTTTTCATTGAAGCCAAGCACGATTGCCTCGATTTCCTGTCCGGTTTCGAAGATCTCGGAAGGGTGGTTGATCTTTCCCCAAGAAATGTCCGAGATATGCAGAAGGCCTTCTATCCCTCCCAAATCGATAAAGGCGCCGAAATTCGTGAGGGATTTCACTCGTCCCCTTACTTTTTTCCCAGAACTTAACTGGTCAAAGATACGTCTCTTTTTTTTCTCTCTCTCATCGTGGAGGTAGAGTTTTCGGGATAGAACAGCATTTTCTGTCTTTCTGTCAAACTTGAGCACTTTGAACTTATACAGATTCCCGATGAGTTTGTCCGAATCTTTCACCACTTTCACATCTGCATGAGAATCGGGAAGAAAAGCCATGATTCCCACATTGACGTTGAATCCATTTTTTATTTTTGATGTGATTTTTCCGACAATCCAGCTGTTGTGTTGATAGGCTTTTTCCAGATTATTTAGCGCTTTGATAGCAATGGCTTTCTTTTTTGAGAGGATGAGATATCCTTCTCTGAGATTGCCTTTTTCGAGGACGGCTTCAACCTCATCTCCTGGCTGGAGAGTTTTTGGATCTTGATGGTCGAGGAAGTCTTCGATCGGAATGATACCCTCAGACTTGAAACCCACATCTATGAGCACATGGGCCGAGGTGATTTTGATCACCTTTCCTTTGAGAAGTTTGCCTGGTGATAGTTCTTTGGTGTTGAATTGGTATTTTTCGAGAAGATCAGCATAATCCTCGTTTGTGATGTCGGTTTCTTTATTTGGATTTTTGATTAGTTCTGACATTGGACCCTCTTTTCCGAATGATATTGGTGCTTATAGCTAGATTTTATCTTGGCCACAGCTTCTTGGATAGCCTCAGGAGGAGTGGACGCTCCTCCGGAAAGACCAATTTTTTTCGCTCCTTTTACCATTTTGGAAGTGATTTGAGTTGCCTTTTCGATGAAATATGTATGAGGCAAAATTCTTTTGGATATCTGATAGAGTTTTTTTGTGTTGGAACTGTTCTTGCCTCCGATTATGAAAAGAGTGTCGACACAAGATGCCAGTTCTGATGTGGATTTCTGCCGGGTTTGAGTGGACTGGCAGATCGTATTGTACACCTTCAGTTCTTCTGTTCTCTCGATGAGAGCTGCCACAACAGAGATGAACAGGAACCGGTCCTGAGTGGATTGGGCAAGAACAGCTCTTCTTTTTTTGGGGGGAAGATTTCTGGCCTGGTGTTCGGTTTCTATGATAATCCCTTTTTTCTTGGAATAACCGATGAGCCCTATTATCTCCGGATGCTGTTTGTTGCCCACAATGATAATTTCTTCCTCTTTTTTTGCTAGTGCCTCAACCAGTTTTTGGATTTTTTTTACGATTGGACAAGTAGCATCCACAATCTCTATCTGCTTTTTTTCGAGAATGTTATAAATTCTGGGGGATACGCCATGGCTTCTGATGATGACCGTTCCTTCTTCAATCAGGTCGAGATCATTGATCGAATGGATCCCTTTTTTCTCTAAATCGGCGATCACCTGAGGATTATGTATCAAGTCGCCAAAGGTGAAGACTTTTTCCATTTTCCGTTTTCTCGTTTCCTTGGCAAGCCGGAGTGCCCTTTTGACTCCGTAGCATAAACCAGAATTTTTTGCGACAATGACTTCCATTTTTCTCCAAGAAAGAATGCTTATACTATCTTATTTGGAGCCTCTCTGTCAATCCTAAATATAGGCAAAATCTGGACTTAAGCTTATTTTGGAGGTCTGAGAAAAGCGCCTATTCCGGCCTGTTCAACATCGGTGGGGGAAGGGACATTTTGGATCTGGATCAAAAGATCAGGATAAAGTTCATACAGGCCAGATACGAGAGCCCTGAGAGAAGCTAAATGGCGGGATACTCTTTGTTTGAGGGGGATACCATCCTCGTCAAACGGGATAAATAACCGTCCGAGCTTTGCAGCCTTCGTGTAATTCTTATCCTTGCCTTCGATGATCAGGGATGCCGAAGGTTTTCCTTTCAGCCTCCCATGGGATGTGTTGGCTGTTTCCAAGAGGATTGCATAGGTTTTGGCAAAATCGCCCCATTCACGGTGGCTCAAACCTCGAAGATTTGGTGGGGAGGCCTCTAACCGGATATCCACTCCTTCCATCTGGAGGGTCATCAAAGCTATGACAGCCAGTTCGGCGCTGTTTTCATGGAAAACGATGGCATTGATGACCGGATATTCTGGGGTAGCCTCATGGAGGTCTATGGCAAGATTGATCTTTTCTTTGTCGATGAGTTGCATGATCCCGTACGCGATTTTTTCTGTTAGGTACCCGCGTTTTCGTCCTGGGTAGCTCCGGTTGAGATTTCGGCTTTCTGTTCCTGATAATTTTTGTCCTGCCGGGTTGATATACAAAACAGGATCAGGCCACTGGTGGATGGGATTTGTCAGTCGCGATCCATAGCGGAACCATCTTGATCCGCCTGGAGTGCCCAAAGAATATCTTTGGGGATTTGCCTCTTGTGGATCACTGTGCATGAATCCACTGTTGTTGGCGCGGGGAACTATGATGACTCTGCCTTGTTTAACCTCTATATTTTCCACCAGAAGAACGGCCGTGATGAATCCTGCCGGCTCATTCGGATGTGTCCCTCCGAGAATGAGAAGGGTCCCTCCCTCCTTCTGACCCTCGAATATGTACACGGATGAATCTCCTGGAGAGTTTTTCAATCCAGGAAAATAATCACTCAGTCTTTTTTTCGTCGTCAGGTGAGGGCTTGGATATACGGCTTCCTCCTTGTGCATGTTCAGAAAATCCTGGCCTGAAAAATAACAGACCAAGGCTGCTAAAAGAAGGAGAAGAAGAGCTGTGAAATGATGTCCTTTCATTTGATCAAAAGGAGTCGCAACAGAAACATGATAAGCACGATCACTCCGCTCAGTTGGTCCCAGATTTTTTTCTCGCGGATGATAAACCAGATGAGATGTAGTGTTAAATAAAGGACGATGAGGTGATAAACAATCTGTATCATATTCTCACCTTTCCTGAATTATTTATAAAAACTGCTAATACTTTCTTTTTCACAAAAACAAAATATTCAAATCAATTTGTATCTTTATCAGCAGTTTTTACCCTACGGGCAAGCCGATCTCACAACATCGGCTTCGTTGTAGCCTATTCGCGGTATACAAATACATCTTCATGGGCCACTGCCTTGCATCCATTGATACTAGGGTGGGGTGGAGGGTCTCGACTCGTGAATAATCCAGGACGCCTGAATTATTCATAAAAATTGGCGATTCTTTTTTGATTACAGCAATGTCAAGGTAATTCCTTGATATTGCTGTGATGATATAAAATGTTGGCATTTTTTATATATGATTCAGACTATATTATTTTATCCAGGATAGGCGCAAGAAGCAAAACGCCAATTCCGGCGAAGAGTAGGAAAAGGGCGGGGACGATGCAAAAGCGGAGGACTTTGAAATAATTTTTTTCTCCGATGACTTGTGCCGCAAACATACCTGCCAATGCTGTAGGCGGCATAAGGTCCCCTAGCCCGGCTATGGCAGAAAGGGCTGAAGCCGTAATGATGGCATTTTTGTTGATCAGGGCGAGGATAAACGGGACGCCCAGGATGGAAGCGGAACCATATGCCGATACGGCACCGAAAAGAGGCATGCTGATTCCTATCCCAAGATACAAAAGCACAGGAGGCAAGGACAGGAAAAACATAATAGCCCAACCTCTCCCCCCTGTCAGGGTCATGACTTGGATGAACATGCCGACGCCCACCAGAATAGAGAGGATGGGCATAGCTTCTTTGACGGCTTCCTGTGTGATTTTTATGAAATGGAATGGACGGCCACAGAATAGGCCGATTAGACTGCCTAACAGGAAGATGGCAGGAATGCCGATGTCTGGCATAATCTCCACAAAAAAGCTCTGGCCCAACATCAAAGCAAGGACAATAACAAGAGGCAAATAAAGACGGAAACCATATGAGGAAAAAACAGATTCCGGCAGGATGGATTTCATCTCGTCGTAACTGATAATTTTGATGTCCTTGTATCCCAACCAGAGGGAAATGACTAGGGCCAACGGCACAACGATGATCAAAAGAGGTAGGGTCAAGCCAACATAGGGCATGTCCACTCCCGCCCCCATGATCATGACCAAAATATTCACCGGAGGGGCAATCATCCCAAGGATGGCTCCCATAGCGATAAGGGCTGCGGCCTTGACTTTGGATAAGCCCAGTCGTATCAACACCGGGGCTACTAACACGCCTGTGGTGAGGACAGCTGTGGTCGAAGATCCCGTGATCATCCCGGGAAACATGATCAATACCATGACAGTGAGCAAAAGAGTGATTTTTTTCCTGTAGAAGGTTTTGAGCATAACGGCTGTGATGGAATCCAAAATACCAGAAGCTTGGAGGACTTTCATGAAAATCATAGCCGCTAGGATGATCAGGATGGTTTCAAAATATCCGAAAGATCCCTCGACGAGATGGCGAAGTGCAAGGCCCTCGCCGCCTAAGAGCGCTCCGGCTAAAGCCGAAAGCGCCAAAGAGACTCCGATAGGAAGTTTCAAGACCATAGCCAGGATGGCGAAAATTCCCACCATTAAAAGGAAAATGATTGCTTCCGACACGTTTATCCGCCTGAACTATTCATAAAAAATGCCGATGCTTTTTTTACTTCAGCAATATCAGGAAGTTATCCTGACATTGCTGAAAAAACTTTTCAAGAAGAATCTTTTTATATTCATCGGCATTTATTACCCTTATAGGAAACGCGGCAAACCGATCTTACTGCATCTGCTTTGTTGTGACCCATTTGCGGTGGACAACCACAGCTGCATGGGTCACGCCTCTCCTCCCTTAATACTAGGGTGGGGCGGAGGGTCTCGGTTCGTGAATAATCCAGGTTTGTTGATCCGCTTTATAAAAAAAGCATGATATACCAAATGCATGTGCTTAAGAAAAATCCAAGCCTTTTCAATTTTGTGTAAAAATGTCTTTCAAGGGTTTTTGAGCCTCACTGGCTCTGTTCACTTCTAGGAGAGGAATATTTTTGTCTTCGCAGATTTTGGTAAAAAGGCCATCCTTGTTTCCGGATTTCACGACGATAACCATCTGTGCATACGGGAGGAAGATCTGGATCATCTGGTCTGATAGCTCTCCTCTCCTTGATTCTCCTCCGAGATGAAGACAGAGAACACGGATTCCCTTTCTCTGAGCTTCTTCGAGCAACTCCTTAACCCTGGTCTTTTCTTGGTCTAAATCCAGGCCGGCGGCTCCCAATCCTTTCATGCTTACGCCGATTACTAGAGCCAGAGTTTTATTGTCCTTGAGCTCTTGACGCGTGGCATTCTTGGATAGGGTGGCCAAAAGGCCAGCCCGTTTGGCAAGCACTCCCCCTATTTGGACATCTGCGCTTTGGCCAGCGGATGTAATAAGAACGGGCTGCTCGAATCGAGGGAGAGATTCTGCGATGTTCCCTGAGATGAAACAGATCGAGAGTGCAGATATAAGGATCATTAAAAACATCGAGTTTTTTTCATTGTATATCCTTTGATTTATTCTGTAAGAACTTCAATATCCCGCCCCCGATCCATCTCTTCGAGAATCAGCTCCTCCGATCAATATATTTCTATTGCGATCGATCAAAATACCTTGGGCGCCGCCGAAATATTTGTCATATGCCTCTCGGACATCGATGATGTGCCCGATCTCCTCTAAAGAACGGAGTATATTCGGAGGGATTCGGGATTCTACAAAAAGACTTTTTGCGGCTCCTTCTGACGAATAGGTAAAAAAGCGAGGGGCTTCGATGGCCTCATCCAGAGACATCCCGAATTCGATAACATTGATGATGATTTGTGTTAGAGAGGTGAAGATTCTTGTTCCCCCAGGAGAGCCGAGAACGAGAAAGGGCAAGTCCTTTTTGAAAAGGATGAGAGGTCCCATCGAGCTGACCGGCCTTTTGTACGGACCGGGGGAATTGACTGAGTCAGGATGCGGGGAAAAATCGGCCATTTCATTGTTCAAAAGAAATCCGCAGCCCTCAGGGACAATGCCCGAGCCGAAGAAGTCGTTTATCGACTGTGTTAGACTCACAATGTTTCCCTGGCTGTCGATGACACCCAGGTGGGTCGTGTTTTCCTTCTCGATTTGGTTTTTATCGAAAGTTCTATAGGGGTAGGTTTCTTGAAGATGTCCGGGAAGTATCCTGGACGCGATCTGGCTGGCATAATCTTCAGACAAAAGCTGTTCGATGGGAATCTCGATGAAGTCTGGATCACCCAGGAAGCGGGCCTTGTCCGCGAATATGAATCGGAATGCTTCGCTCAAATGATGGATGTATTGGGTCGAATTGAAGCCCCAATCCCGAACGGGCCAATGGGAAATGATATTGAGGAGCTGGATGATGTGCAGTCCCCCAGAGCTGGGGGGCTGGATGGTGTATATGGTGTAGTCTTTATATATTCCTTCTAAAGGAGATTGTTCGATGGGGGAATATTGGGCAAGGTCTTCTAACTTCATAATCCCACCGCTGCGCTGTATGGCTTCGATGATTTCTTGAGCGATCTGGCCGTCGTAAAAATCCTGCCATCCGTGGGAGATAAGACGTTTGAACGTTTTAGCCAGTTCCGGATTCCGGTAGACGTCACCGGGTTCATACGGTAATCCATCATGGAGATAGACGCTCGATTCCCCCGCGTTCTGCAGGATTTTTTCATACTCGTCTTTGTTGATCTGGCTGAAGGTCTGGCTCACCGGGATTCCCCGCTCGGCGATCTGAATCCCTGATTCCAACACTTTTTCCAGTTTCATGGTCCCATATTTTTCCAGGGCATAGGCCCATCCCGCAAGGGATCCGGGTACGGCAACCGCGAGCCCATGGGATTTTCTCCAGATATCCTGGACATTCTCCTTATCCAAGTACATCGAAGGATTGGCCTTGGCCGGGGCCTTCTCCCGAAAATTGATCACAGTGGCTCTTTTTTCTTTAGCTAAAAAAATAACCATGAATCCCCCACCTCCGATTCCGGAGGCAAAGGGTTCTGCCGCATTCAGGGCAAATGCCGTGGCGATGGCAGCATCCACAGCATTTCCTCCTTTTTTGAGCGTGCTTAATCCTGCTTTTACGGCCTCGGGATGGGCTGCCACAACCATGCCCTTTTTTCCGACGTAATCATAAGGCTGATGGCGATCGGCAGGAGGAACCGGGATTTTCAGGGATTGGACTCTGCAGGAGAATAGAAAAAAAAAGAGAGAGAAAAGGAAAATACTCCTCCTAATCAAGGATTTTTTCCTTGTCCAGGATTTTAAGAATTTCTTCTTCCGAAGGCAGATCTTTGATGTTGTTCAGTCCGAAATAGGTCAAAAATTTATCCGTGGTCCTGTATATCAAGGGTCTTCCCGAACTTTTTTTCCTTCCGGTTATCTTGACCAGGTTTTTCTGGAGCAGAGATTTCAAGGAATGGGAGGCGTCCACACCACGCAACGCGGATATCTCGGCAAGGGTTACAGGCTGGTGATAAGCTACGGCAGCCAAGGTTTCCAGTGCTGCATGCGAGAGTTTGCTCTTTTGTTCGAGACTGAGCAGGCGCCGAATCCATTGGTCATACTCGGATTTTGTCGAGAACAGGAAACCTCCGGCTACCTGGATAATCTGGATCCCTCTATCATTGGAAGCGTAACTTTCCAATAGCTCCTGGATAGCTTGTTCGATTTCGGTGTTCGAGAATTCCGTACAGATGTTTTTGATTTTTTCTAGATTCAGCGGTTCCAGGGAGACAAAGACCAGTGATTCGATAACGTCTTTAAGCCGGGTTCTCATGGCCGAGCCCCTTGTTTGGGCCAGACTTTGATTGAGTGAAATAGGTTATCTTGAACCGCAATGACAATATGGGCTTTGATAAGTTCAAGCAAGCAAAAAAAGGATATCAGAGCTTCTTCGAAGCTTTCTTGACTGTTGAAATATTCGAGAAAGTCAAGATAACCATGTTCCTTGAGTCGGTCGATCAATTCCTTCATTTTTTCTTCCAGGGAAAACTCTTTTCCATGGATCAGGCGTATGTTCTCCTGCTCTTTTCTCTTCATCAGAGAGAGAAAGGCCTCTGCCAATTCGAAAAGAGACACCTCAACCAACTCCGTATCCTCTGTTGTGGGCAAAGACGGAGGGGCAGATCGTTTCCAAAGTTTTGTCTGCTGGTCTTCTTTCTCACTGAGCAGTGTGCTGGCAGCTTTTATTTTTTGGAAGTCCAAAAGACGGTCAACCAGGATTTTGCGCGGGTCTTCCTCGTCCTCCAGTTCGCTTTCCCTAGGCAGAAGCATTTGGGACTTGATGTAGATCAACAGGGCTGCTATCAAAAGGAATTCCCCCTCCCGTTCCAGGTTGATCTTTTCTTTCTGGGTGAGGTAAGCTAAATACTCTCTTGTGATCGTTGCTACCGGGATGTCGTGAATGTCGATCTTTTTTTTTCTGATGAGAAAAAGCAGGAGGTCAAGAGGTCCTTGGAAAACCTCCAGGTTAACCTGATAATCTCTCGCCTCTTCCATCTAGATACTTGGACCCATCATCACAGACCAATGGCTTTCCTGACTTCTTCCATCGTTTTTTGGGCCGTTTTTCTCGCTTTCCTGTTTCCTTCTTCTATTATATCCCAGACTTTTTGGGGATTCTTATCAAACTCTCTCCTCTTCTCTCGGATAGGGACTAATGTCTCGATCAGCTTATCAATGACCACATTTTTGCATTCCAAGCAGCCGATACCGGCCGTTCGGCAACCTTGTGCCAGCTCCTCTCTTTTTTCCTCCTCCACAAATGCTTTGTGCAGCGTGAACACGGGGCAATCATCAGGGACTCCCGGGTCGGTCCTCCGTTTGCGCCGCGTGTCGGTCACCATCGGGGCTATCTTTGCGCGGATCTCTTCAGGTGGGTCGGAAAGATAAATGGCGTTGTGGAGGGAATTGCTCATCTTGCGCCCATCCGTACCGGCCAGCTTCGGGACTTCTGTGAGCAACATCTGTGGCTCAGGAAAAATTTCTCCGTAAAGCCGATTGAATCGACGCGTGATTTCCCGAGCCAATTCGAGATGATAGGCCTGGTCTTCCCCGACAGGAACGGCATTGCCTTTATACATAATGATATCGGCTGTTTGAAGAACAGGATATCCCAGAAACCCGTAGGTGTTGAGGTCTTTATCCGTGACCTCCCTCTGCATTTCCTTGAATGTCGGGACTCTTTGCAGCCAAGGAAGGGGAATGATCATCGAAAGCAAAAGATGAAGTTCGGCGTGTTCTTTGACATCTGACTGAACAAAAATCACACTTTTTGCCGGGTCAAGGCCGACGCTCAGCCAGCCAGCAGCGTATTCGAACGTAAAATTGCGGATAGCCTGGGAATTTTGGTACTCCGAGCTGAAGGCATGCCATGTTACGATGGTGTAGTAGCAGTCATATTCGTCTTGGAGTCGGATCCAATTCTTGAGTGCACCTGCCAGGTGTCCGAGGTGAAGCGGCCCTGTTGGTCTCATCCCGCTGAGCACGACCTTTTTCTTTCTCTCGCTCATGGTTTTTCCTCAATAGATGAAAGAGTTCACGATCCGGAGAACGACTCCCAGTATTCTGCCTATAAAACCTGTCATTATCAACAAAATCAGGATAAAAAAGCCATACGGACGGATTTGTTCATATTTCTGTGCGGCCTCTTCAGATATCAATCCCATAACGACCCCGCTCCCATCCAGCGGTGGAATAGGAATGAGGTTAAAAACGGCCAAGATAACGTTTATCACGATGGTGTAGTACACTATGGTGATTAACGGAGACAACAGGTTTGAAACCCCTCCTCCACTTGAATAGAGCAGGCTAGGATTGAGATTCATCAGAATTTTAAGGACGATAAAAGCAATCACAGCAACCGAGATGTTGGACGTAGGGCCCGCAATCGAAATGATGAGATTATCCTTCCTGGGATTTTTTAAATTCAGGGGATTAACTGGAACGGGCTTGGCCCATCCAAAAGGTGGAGCGCCCATGATGATCAACATCAGCGGAAGAAGGATGGTCCCTATAGGATCGATATGACGAATTGGATTCAGGGTGATCCGTCCCAATTGATAGGCTGTAGGATCTCCCATTTTAAGCGCGGCCCATCCATGCGATGCCTCATGCACGGTGATAGCGAAAAGCACGACGAGCAGACTGATAATTCCTTCGATAATACTCATGTTTCACCTGAGGTCATTTATAGCATATCAACCCCGTCTCGTAAAGCGAGAATCCATATCAATCGCTAATAGTGCTTGAAAAAAATGTTTTTTTTGACGATGCAATCACTTTCTCTGTCAACGCAGCAGAATTTCACATGAAGGGAAGATACTTTTTGACCTCGAATTCGCTGACCTGCCTGTCATATTCTTTAGATACATTGCTCCTGTATTCATCGATTTCCCGATGTTTGTTGGCAAGGAATGTGCTGAAAATATGTTCACCGAGGATTTGTTTGACAAGCTCGCTTTGGCTCATGATTTTAACGGCTTCCTCGAGACTCCGTGGCAGGGTTTTTATATTGAGACTCTTCTGCTTGGCATTGCTCATGATGTAAATATTCTCTTCTACCGGGTCTGGGAGTTTGTATTCCTGTTGGATGCCGGTAAAGCCGGTCATGAACATGCAAGCGAAAGCCAAGTAAAGGTTACAAGCTGGGTCGGGCGAACGGAGTTCGATCCGCGAAGCTTGTTCTTTGCCCGGTTGGTATTCTGGGACTCGGATGTAGGCGGACCTGTTCCGTTGTCCCCAAGCCACATATACCGGGGCTTCATACCTCTCAATCAGTCTCTTGTAAGAATTTGTCCACTGGCAGAGGACGGCAGAAATCTCCCGGGAATGTGTCATGATTCCCGCGATATAATGACGGGCTAGTTTGGATAGATGATAGGTGTGGTTTTTTTCAAAAAAGAGGTTAAGCTCCCCGTTCCACAGAGATTGATGCACATGCATCCCGCTGCCATTCTGGCCGTTCAGAGGCTTGGGCATGAAAGTCGCATATAGATCATACATTCTGGCTACCTTTTTAACCATGTAGCGAAAAAGCATGCATGTGTCGGCCATTTCCAAAGCGTCCAGAGGATGGAGGTCAATTTCATGTTGACCATGGGCCACTTCGTGGTAGTCATATGCCGATTCGATCCCTATCTTCTTGAGAAGGAACTGGATTTCCTTGCGAATTTCTCCATGGCGCCCGGAAAAAAAATAGCCTCCTTCATCCAAAGGACGGGCTTCATGGTTGTTCGGAAAAAGAAAAAATTCCAATTCGGGACCGACTTTTATTTCATCGATTCCAAAGTCATCTTTCCCTTTTTTTAAAACATTCTTGAGCACAGAACGGGAATCTCCTTCATATGGCTTTCCCTCAGGGGTATAGATGTCCCCAAACATGATGCCCTCTCTCCAAGTGTTACTTTTATCAAAACCAGTATAGTCCCAGGGCAAAACGCGGAAAGTTTTGGCGTCTGGTTTTATGACTAGGTCGCTTTCCTCGATTCGCACAAAGCCTTCCACCGAAGATCCATCAAATCCTTTCCCGTTATGAAAGGCCTGGTTCAGTTCACTGCTGGGGATGGAAAAATCCATCGGCCTGCCCAAAATATCCGAAAACATGATCCGCACGAACTCTATCTTATTCGAAGGGTTGTTTACCGTATCCAAAACCTCTTCTTGGTTTTCAAAACCATATCGTTTTAGATCCTTTTGTGATTCTTGTGCCATAATTTCTCCTAAGATTCCGTTTTGTGTGCTGTTGATGTCGAGTTTCCTGTTTTTCTGAATGGTATCCGACTTGGTTTTTAATGATACTATTATTATGCGAAATAAAAAACAGTTGTCAACATAATAGTAATGATATGCTATAATTAAACCAATATTATGATAATTCCATGACATTTGTAGGGAGGCTTGAATGATAGATGACTTGGATCGAAAGATTGTCCGGGTGCTCAATCAAAATGCGCGCAAAAGCTTCCGCGATGTGGCAAAAGAGGTCGAAACCTCGGTAACCGCCGTGATCAACAGGGTGAAAAAGCTGGAAGAATCGGGATTCATCCAGGGATACATCCCTTTGGTAGAACCGGAATATTTTGGATTGAATCTCATCGCCATCATCGCCTTGCGCATTTCCAAAGGGAAACTGTTGGAAACACAGAAAAAGATCGCCAAAGATACAAGGGTGGTTTCCATTTATGATATCACCGGGGAATGGGATTCCTTGATCATAGGGTATTTCAAAGACCGGCAGGATTTGAATGATTTTATCAAAAATTTGCTTTCTCAAGAATATGTGGACAGGACAGTCACACATATTGTATTGAATGTGGTTAAAGAGGAAAGACGGATACTCGTGTGAAGCTTTTTACTTGACAGCGGCATAAGTTTTGCCATAATGAATCCTATCTTTCCTGTTTAGGAGGGAATAATGACGGAAAAGATACACAAGGCTATCGGGCACCACTATATCGTGGAAGCTTCCGGTTGTGATTCCAAGATCATATCGAGCGTTGAAAAGGTCCAAAAGATCTTGGTAAAAGCTGCAGAAATCGCGGGAGCCCAGGTTTGGTCCGTCTTATTCAGCAAGTTTCCTCCAAAAGGAGTTAGTGGGGTGGTGGTGATTTCCGAATCACACATTTCCGCACACACCTGGCCTGAATTTGGCTATGGGGCCATGGATTTCTACACATGCGGAGATAACGTTGACCCCGAAAAAGGGCTGAATTATGCCGTAGAAGCCTTTGGAGCTTCATCGGCCCATATAACAGAGATAACACGCGGTCTCGAAGAAGGTGACAGAGAATTCTTTCATAGCTTCGTGACATGGGAAGAGGATATCGGGGAGAACTAAAACAGTAAAGTTTCTTTACATTTTATCCCTTCTTCCCTTCTTTTATAGTGACATCTGATCTTCCCCTGAGGTCCTTACTCTAGAAAAACTGCAAAACTCCTCTATCCATGAAGTGGCATAAAAATTGCTGGATAATCCTCCCATGCCAGAGAAATAGATGGATTTGCTATAATAAAAAAGTGATGAAAAAAAAACTTGTCAGACTCCTTCTCATTATCTGTGTGTGTCCTGTTATCATTTCCTTCTCTTTTGGTGATCAGGGTGTCCAAGATCTCTTAGTCAGGATTGAGAATTCGTTGGAACAAAAGGATATCGAGGCTTATCTGAATATTTTCGCTCCCGAAATAAGGGAACAAGAAGAAATAGCCCTGCGGGAGAAATTTGAACAGCTCAATCTGGAGAGCGTGGCAGTCTTCAAAACACGACGACAGATCACGACCGAAAATGGCATCAGGACATACCTGAATGTGTTGTTTGAAGGTCCCAATGCAGTTGTGATCGAGGTGTGGCGATTGGATCTTGAGAATTCATCGGATCAGTGGCAAATAAAGGAAAAGGAGATCATAAGAGATGTCCGGAATTTGTACAAGATCAGGATCCCCTCAGGTCGAGAGGAGAGGGTGGGCCGCGTGGAAATCAAGCATGCGGATATCCAAATCACCTTTCACAATCCGATTGTCTTCTATGACAACCTTCCGGATGTTGAAACAGCTCTTTTGGTCATCGGAGAAGGAGAGCTGCGTTTTTCTCCTTCTCTGCAGAGAGAAAGGCATCAACTGGAGTTGGTGTATAAAAAAGGATATCTTCAGGATCGTCTTAGTTATGTGTTTGTGCGTTGCTCGAATTCCTTGTTTGAAAACAACATCCGGATTGAAAAAAGCCAGGGAAACGGCCTTCCGATCGATCAATCCGAGAAAAACAGAGCCTATTCCCTGTTCGCCAAACACTATCCGCGGTCATTTGCCGTCGAAAACTCATTGAACGGGAAGCTGCTTTCCGTTATCCCTCAAGGGGAAGAGACCGTCATCGAGTTCGAGGGAGATAAAATCGGCAAATTTACCTATATTTTCTCTCCGTTCACAGAAGAAGAAGTTACTCTTTTCCAATGGGAGAAACAGAGGTTTCTAAACATCTATTCGCCTCAAGTCGAAAAAGGGGAAAAGAGATTTTTTATCTCCTTTGGGGAGAAGTTCGATGTCTTGAGATACTCGATGGATATAGATTTTGAACCGGCTGACAATTACATTTCCGGAAAGGCTGAGATCGAGATCGAGTCGAAGACCGGCAACTTGGATAAGGTGAAGCTTAAGTTGAATCCTGATCTTGAGATTCTTCGTATCACGGATGATAACAATAATGAGTTATTTTTTGCCAAGGATAAACTTCGCGCGAACTTGTACGTCTATTTCATCGATCTCATTCCGCGCAATCGATCTGTAAAGGTAAAAATTTATTACCGGGGAAAGATATTGCCAACTCGCATTGTTGAAGATGCCCTCTCTGTTGGGCAAGTCGATGACCTGTTTCTTTATATTCCTCCCCGGTCAGAAACCTATTTGTACAGCCTGAAAGCGCAATGGTATCCTGTGCCGCCAGAGGGGGATTACTTCACGGCACGGATTAAGATTATCATACCGCCCGATTTTTCGGTTGTCTCCAATGGAGTTCTTGTCGAGGAGTCCAAACTGCAACAATTGGATAAGGTGGAAGAACTTGAAAACGTCGGGCGGAAAGTCTGTGTATTTGAATCTCAGAAACCCATTAAGTATATGTCTTTTATCGTGGGGAGATTGCTGAAGAAGAATGAAGATACAGATCCTTTCCCGCTTAAATATTTTAGGACTTTAGATGTCATTTTGCCGAGGATGGATTTTTTCAAAGAATCCAAGAGCATTTTGCAATTTTATGAGAGCAAATTTGGTCCTTATCCTTTTGAGAGCCTTAGCATAATACATAGAATCTGGCAAGAAAGTGGTGGTCATAGCCAGGCATCTTTTATCGTGTTAAACCAGCTCCCGCGAATCAAAGGTGTCCATCTTAAAAGAACAAACAGCCCTGTTAATCTGACCCGATGGAATGAATATTATCTTGCCCATGAGATCGCTCATCAGTGGTGGGGTCAGGGTGTTACATGGGACAGGTATCACGACCAGTGGATTAGTGAAGGATTGGCCCAGTTTTCCACGATATTGTATTTGAGAGAAAAGCATGGAGAATCGGCCTTTTCAAGCATTTTGAAAAAAATGTCTGGGTGGACAGAAAAAAAAGCAAAGTGGGGGCCGATAATATTCGGTTCCCGAATCAGTCATGTTGATTTTTTTGCCTTTCAATCGATCGTTTACAACAAAAGTTCATTAGTCTTGAATATGCTCAAAGATATGCTCGGTGATGAGGTGTTTTTCTTGGGGATCAGAGAATTTTTTAATAAATTCAAATACCATGCGGCAAGGACAAATGATTTTGTGGTCACCCTTTCGGAAATTTCTCAGAAGGATTTAAGGCCTTTTTTCAATGCCTGGTTTCAAACCTATACGCTCCCTGAAGTTAAGGTTTCCCAATATATCGAGCGGGTGGCGGATAAATACCGCCTGAAATTCCACATTTCCCAACGGGGCGATCCATTCATCTTTCCTTTGTGGGTGGAATGGATGCAGGATGGGAGGAATGTCCGGAAGATGATTGTTGTTGATAAGAAGGAACACACCGTCCAATTCGATCTCACCCACAAACCCAAAAGAATACAAATAAATCCTGATAATGCCGTTCCGGGCAAATTTTACTGATTTTGGGTCGTTTTTCCCAGAACTCAGCCATCAAGATCGTTGATATCTATGCCCATTCTTTTGATCATCTCGTTGAGCGTAGTGGGCTTGACTCCCAACAGTTGAGCCGCTTTTTTCTGGACACCGTTTGATTTCCTTAAGGCTTCCAAAATCCAATTTTTCTGGAATCGTTGTGTTTGCTCTTTGAGAGTTCCGGTACTATCCGAAGGCATTCGAGTCTTTTTCTGTTTTCCTTCGGAATTATACAGAAACGGAGGAAGGTTATTTCTTGTGATTAGCTTTGTTTTGGTTAGGACGACCGCTCTCTCTATCAGATTTTCCAATTCCCGGATATTTCCTGGCCATTCGTAATTCGCGAAAATTTCCATGACTTCTTCACTGACACCGATAATTTCTTTTTTGTTTTCCTTGCTGTATGTATCCAGGAAATGCTTTGCAAGAAGCGGAATATCCTCTTTTCTTTCTCGGAGATGTGGCAGTTCGATCTTTATGACATTGAGACGGAAGAACAGGTCCTGTCTGAACTGTTTTACCTTAATCAGGTCCTCCAGGTCCGCGTTGGTAGCAGCAATGATGCGCACGTTGACCTTGATTGTCTTTGTACCACCAAGCCTCATGAACTCACGATCCTGCATGACGCGAAGCAATTTGGCCTGAGTTTCCATGTTGAGCGAAGAAATTTCATCAAAAAAAATCGTACCTTTATCTGCCGCCTCGAAAAGACCTTTTTTATCGTTGACAGCGCCGGTAAAAGCGCCTCTCAAGTGACCGAACAGATTGCTCTCCAGCAGGTCCGGAGGAAGAGAGCCGCTGTTGACGATGATGAAAGGTGCATTTGAGCGATCGCTGTTCTGGTGTATGGCTTTAGCCACAAGCTCTTTGCCCGTTCCGCTTTCTCCCTGTACCAATATTGTGCTGCGAGTTGGTGCGGAAGCCTTGATGGTTTCGAAGACGGCGTTCATTACGCTGCTCTTACCGATGATGTTCTCGAAGCTGAATTTTCTCTTGAGTTCGTCTTTCAGTCGGATATTTTCGTCCTTGAGCTTTTTGTGTTCCCTGGCCCGTTCGATAATCAGGAGCAATTCATCATGCTTGAATGGCTTTTGGATGTAATCAAAGGCTCCGATTTTCATGGCTGATATGGCTGACTCCACCGAGGCATAGGCTGTTATGATGATGATAACGGCTTGGGGATCGATCTTTTTTATCCTTTTCAATACTTCGATACCGTTCATCCCAGGCATCAAAAGATCGAGGAGGATGAGATCCCAGGTATCTGGGGAATATTTTTCTAATGCTTCCTCTCCGTTCAGCGAGCTCTCCACCTCATATCCCTCTGCGGTTAACAGATCCCCCAAAACCTCATGAATGATCGGTTCGTCGTCAATGATGTGTATCAATCCGTGTTGAGTCATGTTTTTTCTTTCATGATGGACGCGTTTTGTTTGATTTTCTTTTGTCTAAGTCCATCGGGATAAAAATGAGGAAACGGGAGCCCTTCCCGCTTTCGCTCTCTACGGTTACCCGGCCCTCGTGTTCCTTAATGATGGCATAGCTGATGGAAAGGCCGAGGCCAGTTCCTTTTCCGATGCCTTTTGTCGTGAAAAAAGGATCAAAAATATGAGGCAGATGCTGGCCTTTAATCCCCGTTCCTGTATCCTCGATAACGACGATGGCTTGATTGTCTGATTGATTGAGCTCGATCTTTAGCTTTCCCCCTTCAGGCATGGCATCCATCGCATTGAGGATGATATTGATGAAGACCTGTTGGATTCTCTCTCCTTGCGCCCATATGGGTTTTATCGGATGAATATCCAATTCGAGATCGATGTTCATATTTTTTAGTTTATAATCGATCAGGGAGATTATTTCCTGCAAATTTTTGCTGAGATCGACTTTTTGGAAGGCTGATTCAGACGGATTCCGTGCAAAGTTCAATAGATTTTTCACGATTTTTGCAACCCTGTCGGTTTGGACTTCGATTTTTTCCAGAACTTTGGAGTGAGAAGATGCGGAAAGTTTCTTCTGCAAAATCTGCACGTAGCTTGAAATACCGGTTAAAGGCGTGTTTATTTCATGGGCTACGCCGGCAGAAAGCAGCCCTATAGAGGCAAGTTTTTCGGATGTGAGTAACTGCTGTTGCAGCGTGATTTTTTCGGTGATGTCTTCGAAAACGATCACCGTTCCATAAGGATCCATCTGGTTATCCAACAGGGGTGTTTTTGTGATGTCAAAAATCTTTTTTCCTCCATCCGGCATTTCCATCGTTATTTCGCTTATCAGACGGAATCCTTGTTGGGTGTCGGGAGGAAAAAGGGCGGCAAAATTATTTTCTCCGAGAACCTCGATCAATCTCTTTCCCTTGGCAGTGTCTTCCTTTTTTCCGAACGTCTTCTCGAGAACACGGTTCCACCCTATCACTCTTCCGTTTTGATCGAGAACAGCCATTCCCACTGTGAGGCTCTTGATGATGTTTTCACTGTAGTCTTTCAGCCTCTCCAGTTCATGAGCTCTAAGGTTGACCTGGTCATACAGATAGGCATTCTCCAGGGCGAGGGCCACGGGTGAAGAAATGGTTCTCAGTAATTCCCAATCTTCGCTGCTCAGAAAAGTATTGTCCTTTTTTTTCCCCATTCCCAGACAGCCGATAAGTTTGTTTTCAACCTTTAACGGAAGGAGATGATAAAAGCCTTGTGAAGAGAGCTTATCGAATCGTCTCTGAAGGTCCTTTTTTTCTGCGAAGGAAAAAGAGGAGAGATATTCCCTGTTCTTAAACTCATGGCAAAGAGGACTCTCGAAAGTCACTCTTGCTTTTGGCGGCGGCAAATGGCCTTTGGATTCAAGGACAGAAAAAGTATTCGGGTTTTTTTCCTCTTGAAGGAGAAGGGCAATGTCTTCGATCAAAAGAGCGTTGCTGATCAGCTCGAGGATGGATTGAGAAAGCTTTTGGAGGTTCCGCTCTCGGCTGATTTCTTGGCTTATCGAGAGCAGCGTTTTTCTGTATTTGTAGCTCCTTTTGTAGATAGCTCTGTCTAAAATGGACTGGATGAGTTTTGTCAGAGGCGTAAAAAGAGTCGCCCCCAAAATGAGGGCCAGGATTCCGAGGGTAACCGCATTGAACTTGTTTTCAGAAAAAGCTTGTGTTCGTGAAGTGACGATAAAATACATGATGGCGATCAGCATATAGGAAAAAATGAGAGTCACGGTTCTTTTAAGGATGACCTCTAGATTCATCAGCTTGTATCGGGACAGGGAATACGCAAATGTTAGCGGAATTAGAGCTTGGAAAATTATGAAGACCTCTGCGGCTCTGGGAGGTGTAAAACCGATGAGGTTAGGGATGATGTAGAAAAAAGTGAAAGGAATTATCCCAAAGCTCAATCCATACAGGATCCATTTTAACTGTCTTTTTATGATGAGGTTTTGTGCTTTGAGCCGGTCTCGGAAAATAATGAAGAGGACGCTGAGGGAGAACAAAGCAAAGAGAAAAAGACTCATTCTCTCGAGGATATCGTGAATTTGGAGCATAAATTCGTCGTTATAAGTCTGGATAATCGGAAGGTGGAAGAATACATAAAGCAAGAGAAGGATACCGCTGGGTATGTACAGGTAATAGCTGACAGATGGTTTCTTTTTCAGGATTTTTTTTCTGATCGGGAAAATCAGAAAAAAGTGTGAAAGCAAAGGGGGAAAAGCCAAAAAAGCGATTTTGTCCAGCCAGAAAAAGAGGCTATCCAACACATCATACTGGCCTGTGGGCGAAAAAACATAGATGCCATAAAAAGATAACGTGAGCAGATAAAATATGATATAGGGAATGGATAGCGGCTTTTTTGAATTGAAAAAGATGATGACGCCGATGACCAGTGTCGTCAGGCCGATCAGAATGAGGTAAAAGTAGATGAGATCGACGCCTCTTTCACTCGGAAAAAAAGTGGGGGTGAGGGGGGCTTCTCCCTCTCTTAGTATCTGATAACTGAGATTATGATCGGTATTCCAGGCTATCCATAGGCTTTTGGCCACGTCGATATTGGTTTGCACGGGGATTTCGTTGATCTTGACGAGAACATCTCCCTTTCGGATCCCGTGAAGTTCGGCGGGACTTCCCTCGATAACTTTTGTTGCTGTTAAGCCTTCCGGCTTTTTTTCCCAGGTTACTCCGTCTGAGGGCTCTTTCCAGCTCACTTTTTTGACGATGTTCAGGCCGCCCAAAGCTAAAAAAACGACAACGATCAAAACGATCAAAAAAATTTTCTTGTTCATCGCAGATTCATGCCGCCTTGTTTTTCGGGGCGCCGGAGAATCCAAAAAATTGAATCAACATGATAAAAAATATATGAAACAGACTTCAGTTAAGGATGTGCCTTCCTCCGGACCTCATCGCCCATTTGATACTTGGCTGGTTCAGCAATTTTCTCAGGGATACATTCTCTTTCAGTCCAAGTGGCTTTGTGTTTCGAGAGAGGATACTGCTCATATAATCGAATTTTGGCTTTTGGGTGCTCTGGGGAGATTCTTCCGAGCTTTCAGCGGCGAACATTCCAGAGAAAGCGAATGTGCTCATGCTGTCAGTAGACACGGCAAAGGAAAGCAGATGTAACAGGATAAGTGCAGAAAAGAACTTATTTTTCATCCGTTTTTAAAATAAGGTTTTCTTGAGATTTTGTCAATATGGGCCTTTTTGGGTCTGACCCCTAAAGATGGAGAAAATCACCACAGGATTCATCTCAAAAGGCTATTTACATAAATTTCAACAAGATAAAAAATATTCACTGGGTACGATGCTCATGTGCACTAGACTGGTCAAGTTGACAATTCAGGGAGGATTCCCTAATATTTGTTTTTCCTTAACAGGTAATAAATTATAAGGGTATATATAATTACGATGCCTTATTATATCTGCCGAGTGGCAACAGAAGATGGGAGAGTGATCTCCGAGTCTTTTCTGTCGCCCTCTTACAATGAATGCCGGAAACGTTTTGAGGAGAAGAGATTATGTGTGTTGTCAATCAAGAGAGATTGGAAGAAGATCGAAATTCCCCTTCTTCCCTTCGAGAAAAAGATCAAGGATAAGGATTTTATCCTTTTCAACCAGGAGCTGGTGGCTTTGATAAAAGCGGGATATCCGATCGTCAAAAGTATTGATGCCATACTCAATAGAATCAAGAATCATCACTTCAAGGAGTTGCTGATGGCCATCCAAATCGATATCCGTGCAGGGAAATCCCTGTCTGAGGCCTTTGCTCCATACGAAGATCAATTCTCGACGGTTTATCTAGCTTCCCTGATGGCAGGGGAACGAAGTGCCAACTTGGACGGGACCATCAAACGGTATATCGATTACGCCAAAATCATCTCAATTGCGAAGTCAAAGATACGTGCGGCCCTGACATACCCAACGCTATTGTTATTTTTTTCGCTGGTGTTGCTTCTTATCTTGATAAATTTTGTTATTCCCCGATTTTCCCAGTTTTATGCTGACTTTGATTCCCAGCTTCCCGGTGTGACACGTTCCCTGATGGCCTTTTCTTTTTTCGTCAAAGGTCATCTTCTGCATTTGTTCACTTTTGTTCTTTTGTTTTTCATCGGATATTTCTTTATGAAGCGAAAGGAAAATACACGGATTTTGTTGCATAGAGCCAAGCTCAGGATCCCATACGGCCGCCCCATCTGGCTGGAGTCGGCTATTTCTCTCTTCTGCCGCACATTGAGTCTATTGCTTGAAGGAGGAATTTCGTTGTTGACCGCTGTCGGAATTGCCAGCAAGGCCGTTCCGAACAAATTCCTGCAACATCTGATGAGAAGCCTTCCTGATTCCATAAAAAACGGAGAAAGCCTGTCAGAATCTCTGGAAAAAGCGCAGTTTTTCACACCTTTGGCCATTGATATGATTCGAATCGGAGAGAGCTCGGCCAATCTTGAGGGCTTATTGGCGGATGTGGCAGATGTCTATGATGAAAGAATCCGGGGAAGAATCGATACTTTTGTGTCTCTTATCGAGCCCGTTGTCATCATATTCATGGGATTGATCGTAGCTGCCATGCTCCTATCGGTATATCTGCCCATTTTTAACGTTATACAAGTGACTGGATGATGGAAAAATCAAAAAAAGAAAAATCAGATAGTGCCCTTCGTTCTGAAGAACAGGAAACCAAACGGATCGCTGAGCGGTACCGAGTTCCTTATATCGATCTTGCCTCCAATCCCGTCAGTAAGGATTTGGTTCAGGTATTTCCTGCGGATTTTCTTCATAGGTCGAATTTTATTCCACTAGAGGAGAATGAAAACACAGTCAAAATCGCTATTGCCGATCCTTCTGACATTTCCACGATTGACTCGGTTGAATCTTTTCTTGGCAAAAATGTGGAAGTGTATGCCGCTTCCAAGTGGGCCATTCATGAGGCACTTCGTAAGAGCGAGACCGCTCTTCAAGTCCTAAAGGATGCCACAGAAGAGTTTGTTATTCAGGTTGTGGAAAAAGAGGGAGGGGATGAGGAAGAAGTGATTTCTGTTGAAAAACTGGCCGATCAGGATGGTTCCATCATCAAGCTCGTTAATTCTATCATATTCACGGCTGTCCAGAAGAGAGCCAGCGATGTGCACATCGAATCGAGAGAAGTGGGAGTTATCATCAAATACCGAATAGATGGCGTGCTTGGTGATGCGATGGAAGCCATCGATAAAAAGTTCCAGCTCCCGATAATATCGCGGATCAAGGTCATGTCTGATTTGGATATATCTGAACGGAGGATTCCTCAAGATGGTCGGTTCCGTCTGAAAATCAAGGATAAGACCATAGATTTTCGGATATCCATCATGCCGAGCATTTACGGAGAAGATGCCGTTATTCGAATTCTCGACAAAGAAATGATCACCGAAGCCTTGTCAGAGTTGAGGCTGGATTTATTGGGCTTTTCAGAGAATGTGCTCGGCAAATTCAACAGGTATATCGTTCAGCCTTACGGGATGGTTCTTGTGACCGGACCTACGGGAAGTGGCAAGACGACAACTTTGTATGCGGCGTTAACAGAGATAAAAAGTCCTGAGGACAAGATTATAACGATTGAAGACCCGGTTGAATATCAAATCGAAGGCATCACACAGGTCCCGATTAACGAAAAAAAAGGGTTGACCTTTGCAAGAGGCTTGAGGTCTATACTGAGGCATGATCCGGATAAAATCATGGTCGGAGAAATCAGGGACCCGGAAACAGCGCAAATTGCCATCCAATCGGCACTTACAGGTCATCTCGTTTTTACGACTGTGCACGCAAATAATGTGTTTGACGTGATAGGGCGATTCTTGCACATGCAGGTCGATCCCTATAGTTTTATTTCCGCACTGAATTGCATTCTTGCCCAACGTTTGGTCAGGGTTCTCTGCACATCCTGCAGGAAGCCCGTGACAGATGACAAAGAAGTATTGCTGGAATCTGGGCTCGATCCCAAAGTTTATAAGGACACAACCTTTTATGAAAGCCAGGGGTGTCCTGAGTGCGGGTTTAAAGGCTACAGAGGCAGAACGGCCATCGCAGAACTACTGGAACTATCCGACGAAATTCGTGAGATGATCTTGGAAAGAAAACCACTTTCTGAGGTCAGGAAAAGGGCCAAATTGGAGGGGATGGTTTTCCTAAGAGAAGTCGGGATGGCAAAGGTCTTAAAAGGAGTGACCAGCCTAAGAGAGTTAAATAAGGTGACGTTCGTGGAATGATCGGGAAGGTTAAGCATGAATTTAATTTATAAACTCAAAGACTTTTTTTCCTCACACCCCCTTCCTCATTCTGCACTCCAGGTGACGTCTTCCTACATCAGCGGAATCCATCTTTCCACGAAGGACCGGAAACTGAAGAATTTTTTTGTCCTTCCTATTTCCGGAGGGATTATTCAACCCTCGTTTGAGAAGGCCAATATCAAGGATTCTCCTCTTTTGCAGAAGATTATCCTTGAGGGAGTGGATAAATTCAATATTTATGACCATGGCGTGGCCCTGCTTCTTCCCGAATTATCTCAGAGGACATTTGTTTTTTCTTTTGATGCCCTCCCTGCGACATCGAAGGAGAAAGAACAGCTCATCAGGTTTAGGGTGAAGAAACAAATGCCGTTGTTATCCGATGATGTCAGGATTTCTTATAATATGCTTCAAACGAAGGAGAGAAAAAAAATCATCTCCTCCGTAGCCCGGTCCACCGTAGTGAGAGATTATGAAGACTTTTTCAGCCAGTTGCGTTTGAAGATAAAGGCTGTGGGTCTTCCTCTTTTGGGCCTGTCCAATTTGCTGAATTGGAACAAGGAAAAAGATTTTTTTCTGATCAATATTGAAAAGGATTCCTTCGGGCTTTTAGTTGTCACGGATTCCGTGCCCTCTCTTTATCGTCAAAAGCCTCTTATGGTAAGGCAAGATGCAAACTTTTTATCTGAAAGAGTTCAGAATATTGTCCAAGAAATAGAAAATACTGCTCAATTTATTCTTGATAAGGAAAAGAAAAAAATCGCTTCCATTTGGATCCGTTTCGGGTTTCTGGAATCGGAAGAAGAAATGTTATCCAACCTGGAGTCACGGTTGGACTTGTCCATCAAAAACATAGAGTCTTTAGTGGGCCTCAGCCTTTCCCAACAGGATAAAAAGATACTATCTCCTTTGATCGGTCAATTGTCATGAGAAAACAAAAAAGAGTCCATTTGAATTTGGCCACACATCCGTTGAAGAATCGGAGATTCTTTTTTCTTCTATCTGGAGTTCTCATCACCCTCGTTTTGGTGATTTCGTTCGCTGGAGGATGGACTTTCTGGAAATACAGCAACAAGAACAAAAATTTCCGGAACAACAACGCACAAATCGAAGAGATGATAAACGATGCCAAGCGGGAGGAATTGAGATTTTCCACACTGATCGAGGATGCTTCTCAAAATTATCAGAAGAAAGTCGATTTGCTCAATTCGCTCATATTGAAGAAGAGTTTTTCTTGGGTGGAGTTTTTCTCAGCTCTCGAGGAGTCTCTTCCTGCATCCTGTTATATCGAATCCTTGGCACCGACTTTGAATGAAAATAACCAGATGGAGGTCAGGCTTAAAATCGCTGCTCCCAGTCTCGACGAGCTATTGAAGCTCAATCAAAACCTGTATGAAAAAAATTTTACCGGGATCAGGATCATTAGCGAGGCGATAAACGAAGCTGGCCTTTTGACGGCGGAGATAACTTTATTCTATGAAAGAACTTTTTGATCTTTTGGAGAAAAGCGAACGCAAGATATTGGTCTTGTTATGCGTTTTTCTTGCGGCTGCCTTGATTTTTCATCAGGGTTTTGCACTTAAACAGAAAAAGGCCTACAGTTATTCCGCCGAATCTCTGCCAATCCTGCAAAAGGAGTTTGCGAATATTAAGGAGTTGAACAGAGAAATAAAAATGAAATGGTTGCAATGGGATGAGGCCCGGCGGGATATCGCAGATATAGAGAAAAAGTATTTTTACAAAGGAAACAAAAACATAAACCAATTGAGGCTTGACCTCAGGAAAATTTTTGAGGCAGCGAGGATTCGTGTTATTTCTGACTTGATTTTCGATTGGGCAGATTGGGAAGAAGAAAAATTAAAAAGAGTGCGCGTTCATTTTACCATAGCTGGGCCTTATGTCGCATTAAAAAGTTTCATCCATCAAGTCGAGATTCACCCCAAATTTTTGATGATTGAACGGATTGATTTTCGGGATATCGACACACAAAGCGGACGGATCGAATTGCAAATCGGGTTGGCAGGATACTATGAAAACTAAGTTTTTTTTGCTGATTTTGGTCTTTCTTTTTGTGTTGAGCGTTCTTTATCCTGGAATACCGCCACAGGACGGGAAAGAAAAAAGACAGAATAGCCTCATCATGAAAGAATTGCTCATACTACCCAAAAAATCTCTTGCTCCACCAAAGCGGAATATCTTCACAAGACAGCGAGCAAACTCGGGTGCAAATGAATTTTCTCCATCGGGAGATTTTCAATCACCTGCGCAAACATCAGGGCAAAAAATTTCTCCTGACCAAGAAAAATCTGCCATGGAGGAAGCCCTTATTAACGTGAAATACATCGGGTATGTCAAATCAGGGAAAAGGGTGGTCGCTTTGATAATTCTCGACGGCCAGACCTATGCTGTTGAATCGGGAGATATCCTCGAGATGGGCGTGGCCATCGGAGAAATTACTTCCGATGACATGGAAATATTTGACCAAGGCTCCGAGCCGAAAAGGATTACCCTAGAAGGAGAAAAGCCATGAAAAAAATGGCATTTTTATCCATAGTTTTGTTTATCTTGGCGTTATCGGGTTGTTCCCCGTTCAATCAGAATTACAAATTGGCAACAGAGGCAGCTGGCAATAAAAATTGGGATGAAGCTATCGAGTATTATGAAAAAGCTATTCTTGAGGACCCGAGCAATGCTGCTTACAGATTGGCCCTCACCCGGGCAAAGATTTTGGCCAGTTATACCCATGTTTTTAAGGCTAGAAACCTTGCTGCTGCAGGAAAAAAGGAAGAGGCTTTGGCTGAATACCAAAAAGCTCTTTCTTACGATCCGAACAATCGAGCGATCATGGTAGAAGCCCAATTGTTGACGGCAAAAGAACAAGAAGTGCCAGAACCGGCAGAAATCAAGATAGAGTCCCCGGTTAAACTGCAAGTGAACGCCCAAAAGCTCAGTTTGAATTTCATGCACGACAGGGTCAAACTGAAAGCTATCTTTCAGGCCCTCGGAAAACACGCCAAAATTAACATCCTATTCGATGAATCGTTCAAAGATATTCCCTATTCGGTCGATCTAACGGATAGGACTTTCGAGCAGGCCCTCAATTCTCTATGCATGGCCACAAAAAATTTCCACAGGGTCATCGATGAAAGATCCCTCATTATCGTTCCCGATTTGCCAGCCAAGAGGATCCAGTACGAGTTGACTGCTGTTAAAACCTTTTACCTGTCCAATATAAAGGCTGAGGACCTTCAAGCTTCCCTTTTGCCGATATTGCGATCTCAGTTCAGAGCGCCTCAGTTTATGGTGGATAAAAACCTCAATTCCATCACACTCAGGGATACACCGGATGTGTTGGAACTGGCTGGTAAGTTGATCAAACTATGGGATAAGCCCAGAGGGGAAGTCGTGATTGATTTGGAAATCATGGAAGTGTCCCGGCAAAAGCTCAAAAAGTTCGGTTTGGAGCTCGACCAATATGTCATGGGATTGGGGTACGGCGGCGGGGAAAATCCTCCTACAGATTCCGGATGGTTTGACCTTTCCAAAATAGACTTTTCAAAAAAAGCCAACTTTCAGGTCACCATGCCTTCGGCCTTCCTGAATTTTTTAGAATCCGATCAGGATACCAAAATCATCGCCCAACCCAGACTCAGAGGAATCGAGGGCGAAGAGATGAGTTACTTGGTCGGAGACAAAATACCCATCCCGAGGACCTCTTTTACACCTTTTGCTGCTGGGGGTATTCCCCAGCAACCGATCACTTCTTTCGACTATGAGGATGTGGGCATCGACATCAAGATAACGCCGAGGATACACTTCGAGGGAGAAATCACCTTGGAATTGGAGCTGAACGTCAAATCTGTCGGCGGCACAGGAATAGCAGACATCCCGATTATCAGCACACGGGAAATAAAGAATGTCATCAGACTAAAGGATGGGGAGACAAACCTGCTGGCTGGATTGTTGAAAGATGAAGAGAGAGTGTCGGCAAAGGGGATCATCGGCCTCAAGAGCATCCCTATCCTGGGAGGCCTTTTCTCGAGCACGGAAAAAACCGTCCAACAGTGGGATGTGTTGATGACAATAACGCCATACATCATCAGGTCTATCCCTTTGACCGAGGATGATTTAAAACCGCTATGGATCAACCTGGGATCCTCGTTTGCCTCTTCAGAAAGAACAGGTGCAGGTCGGGAACCAGATCTGGATGCCCTAGCTAGAACAGTTCAGGAACCAGATCTGGATGCCCAAGCTAGAAGAAGAGCTGGGCAGAATCGAGTTTCTCTATCCCCAGGCAATTTTGAGATCACAGAAGGGCGGGAATTTCGGGTGAGCGTTGTCGTTCAATCTGCTGAGGAAATAAGCAGTATGACATTAAATCTATCTTTTAATCCTCAAGTTTTAGAACTCAAACAGGTTGTCCAAGGCAGCATCGCGACCCGGCTGGGACAGGATGTTCCGTTTTTGCAAAATATCGATAATTCTTCAGGGACGTGCACGATAGGATTTTCCAGCACAGATGTTGCCAGAGGTTTCAAGGGTTCAGGTAGAGTTGCAAGCTTGGTTTTCGAATCTATCGCCAAAGGGGACAGTCCCTTATCCTTTTCCAGTGTTTCAGCCAATAGTCCGACCGGAGCAGCTATCCAGTTCGAAACACCAGAGGGCCGGGTAAGAGTCCGTTAGCGTGAAAGCGAATTGACTTCTCCCCTCCATTTCGGCTAAAATCTTTGCCACCGGCGGTGTAGCTCAGGTGGTTAGAGCATACGGCTCATATCCGTAGTGTCGGGGGTTCAAGTCCCTCCACCGCCACCATTTTTATTACGAGAGCCCCTTTCTAGCCTGGATTATTTATGAAAAATGCCGATGAAAATATAAGGATACTATGAGGATAATATTCTGATATTGCTGGAATAATAAGAAGTATCGGCATTTTTTTGAATAATTCAGGCTAAGGCAAAATGCGATCGTGTATGCTGTGGTGGAAAATCTGCGCTTCAAGGTATTTTATTTGGATTTTTTAGGGAATCGCGGATAGATCAAAGATCATGGTTTTAGAAGCCGTTAAAGAAACGATCAGGAAACATAATCTCCTGGAAAAAAAGGATACTGTCATCATTGCGTTTTCGGGAGGTCTGGACTCCACGGGATTGGTGGCCATTTTTCTGGAGTTACGAAAAGAATGGCTCCTCGATCTATTCCTGGGGCATTTCAATCACAGGCTTCGCCCGGAGTCCGGTGAGGATGAACAGTTTGTCAGAAAAATCGCACGGGAACATGCCCTTCCTTTGTTTGTCGCTTCTGAAGATGTTCGCTCGTTTGCCAAACAAAATCGAATGAATTTGGAAGAGACGGGTCGAATGTTGCGGTATGATTTTTTATCGAAGACAGCTCAAAAAATCGGCGGGGCCAAGATTGCCACAGGCCACACTTTGAATGATCAGGCCGAGACGTTTTTTCTGCGCATGATGAGGGGGAGCGGGCGAAAGGGATTGGGGAGCATTTCGCCGGTTGTTGAGGGACGGATCATCCGGCCTCTTTTATCCGTGGAAAGGAAAGATATTGCAAAGTATGTGGAAAAGAAAGGGTGGGAATTTCGGGAGGATGAGAGTAATCTTGATCGAAGTTTTGCCCGAAACAAAGTGCGCCTCGATCTGATTCCCTACATCCAGGAAAATTTCGAGCCGAACATCGTTCGGCGTATCGGGAAAATCGTTTCGATCCTTCAAGAGGAAGAAAAACTTCTGAGAAAATGGGCCAGCCACGAAGCCAAAAAGGCTGTTTTGCTCAAAGGTGGAAAAATTCGCCTGGACTTGAATTTTCTGTCGACTCTGCCACTAGGATTGGCCAGGCGAGTTGTCCGCGATTTTATCCAGAAGATCAAGGGAGACTTGAGGGAAATCTCGTTCGAGGACGTCGAGGCCCTTTTGAATTTGGAGGAAGGGAAAAGCTTCCAATTGACTAAGGAGCTTCTATTAAAGAGGGATAAAGGTTTTGTTTTTTGCAGACCTGAGCTTCCTGAAAGGATCACTTATGAGCATGAATGGGATGGTTCTTCTCCGTTGATCCTTGAAGAGCTGAACATGATGATCAAGGCTGATA
>Ga0114930_10000173_pt1 | contig 70615 bp, 60 predicted proteins | sample AnhtaG_FD_87300 | JGI IMG/M metagenome (GOLD analysis project Ga0114930, IMG submission 87300) | Deep subsurface microbial communities from Anholt, Denmark to uncover new lineages of life (NeLLi) - Anholt_01485 metaG | ecosystem: Environmental > Aquatic > Marine > Oceanic > Sediment | place...
ATGCACAGGCCGCCGTCGACTTCGCGCTCCAATAAGAGTGGACTTAGAGAAATAGCTTGAGGATATTCCAGATTCCCAAAAAGCACACCAGAAGAATCACCAATCCCCCTACGATGTTCTGAACTGGTGTGTTGGCCAGGCCCTTCATTTTTTGTCGGTTGTTGAGAACGACCAGCAAAAATATCGAGGCCACCGGAAGGACGAGCCCGTTTGCCACTTGGGCGTACACGATGATCGCCAACGGATTGAAATCAAACAGGGAAACGATGAGTCCTGTCCCGATGACTCCCATCCAGACGGCCCGGAATTTGCCCGAATTACGCCCTTCTTTCCAGCCAAGGATACCCGAAGAGGCAAAGGCTGCCGCATAAGGAGCCGTGATGGCTGAACTCAATCCTGCCGCAAATAATCCCATCCCAAAGAGCAAGTTTGTGAAGGATCCGAAAAGAGGTTTCAGTTGCTGTGCCATCTGAGCCCCACTTTCCAATGTTATGCTCTTTTCATAAAAAGCTACAGCAGAGGTGACCACTATCGATACAGAAATCAATCCGCCAAGGCCGATGGATGCTATAAGATCCTTTTTTACATCTCTCAGATCTTCCTTCTTTTTCCATTTTTCTTTCACGGTAGAAGAATGGAGGAACAGGTTATAAGGAACGACCGTTGTGCCCACCAGAGCTAGTGCCAGATAAAGGGATTTATCCGGGAAAGAGGGGATCATTCCTTTTAAAATGGAGAGCAAGTCTGGTTTGACAAGAATAAGGGTTATCAGGAAGGAAAGGCTCATGAAAAAGACCAGGAATATCAAGAATTTTTCAACGATCCGGTATTTTTTTCTACTGAGCACAAAAGCTGCCACTAGAGAGATCAAAAGGACCCAGATTTTTTTCGATATGGGGCTGACCATCTCCAGTCCCAGTGCCCCCCCGACCAGATTGCCTGCTTCATAAGCCGCACAGCCAAACGTGATGGAAGACAAGGTCAGGATAACGATCAGGATTTTTGTCACCTGATTTTTGGGAAATTCTCTGAGGGATTGGCCCAGATCATATCCAGAACCAAGACTGAGTCTTCCTGTCATTTCCTGCAGGATCAATGTGGTTGCGATGGCGAAGATCAAAACAAAAATGAGAACATATCCAAATTGGGCGCCGGCCAATGAACAGGCTGTTACGGTTCCTGGACCTATGAAGGCCGCAGCCACGAGGAAACCCGGGCCAAAGGCGGATCTTTTATTTCTTTTTACCATACCCCCCCCCACCGGGTGTCTCGATACGCAAGATGTCTCCTGATTGGACTTTTAGGTTCGCCTTCGGGCCCAAGATTTTTTTATTTCCTTTGTAGGGGATAAGGAGATTTTTGCCTCTTTTTCCTTCTTTGCCTCCCAAAACACCGTAGGGGGCAAAGTTCCGTCTTTCAGAAAGTATCGACACTTGAGTGGGGACAAAAAATTCATATTCCCGGATGATTCCCTCCCCTCCTTTTTGTTTACCTTTTCCTCCCGAACCTTTACGCAGTTTATATGTTTTGATTCTCATCGGGAGATAGTTTTCTAGGGCTTCTATCGGTGTGTTCAGGGAATTGGTCATATGGGTGTGAACTCCACTCAATCCATCTCTTTCCGGACTGGCGCCCATACCTCCTCCGATAGTTTCATAATAGGTGAATCGAGATTCTTTGTCCGGATCGAATCCTCCGAAAGCCACATTGTTCATGGTGCCCGAACTTGCTGCCGGTATTCTCTCAGGGATAGCTTTGGATAGGGCTCCGAGGATAACATCGACAATCCTCTGAGAGGTCTCCACATTTCCTCCTGCAGTGGCTGCCGGGTGCTGGGCATTGACCACGGATCCTCGCGGAGCGATAATTTGGATCGGCCGCATCAGTCCTGTGTTGAACGGAATATCTTCCTCCACAAGGCAGCGAAATACGTAAAGGACTGCCGAACTCGTGATCGCAAAGTTCGCATTCACGCCTCCCTCCACTTGTGCCGAGGAAGAGCTGAAATCGAGGATCGCTTCTTCACCTTTTATGCTTATCTCGACAGCTATTCGGACAGGGGTTTCTGTGATCCCGTCATTGTCCATGTAATCTGAAAAAGAATACATTCCATCAGGGATAGAAAGCATAGTTTTTCTCAATATTTTCTCTGTGTAATCCTGTATGAGCCGCCCATACCGGGCAAGCTTGGTGTGTCCGTATTTTTTTACGGTTTCTTCAAGGCGTTGTTTGCCCGTATTGTTTGCGGCTATTTGTGCAAAAATATCTCCTTTTCTCTCTTCGGGCGTTCTCACGTTAGACAGAATGAGGTTGAGAATATCTTCATCAAGGATTCCTTTTCTGACAAGTTTTATAGGAGGAATAATCAAGCCCTCTTGAAAAATTTCCGAGGCAAGAGGCATCGAGCCTGGGGTCATACCTCCCACGTCAGAGTGGTGGGCGCGGTTAGCGACAAAAAAAGTCAATTTTTTTCCCACAAAAAAAGGAGAAATGCATGTGATATCAGGAAGGTGGGTTCCCCCTTGATACGGATCGTTAAGGATCACCAGATCTCCGTTTTCGAAGGAAACAGAACGGAGCGATGCCTGGACAGATAAAGGCATAGCACCCAGATGTACCGGGATGTGCGAGCCCTGAGCAAAAGTTTCTCCTTTGGGATTGAACAGGGCACACGAAAAATCCTTTCTTTCTTTAATGTTAGGAGAGAGGGCTGTCCGTCCAAGAACGGCTCCCATCTCTTCAGAAATGGACACAAAGATGTTTTTGAATAGCTCCAACTCGATAGGGTCGAATTTATCCATCGGATTTGACTGTTTTTCCCAGAATTAAATTCAATAATCCATCTACCTTAAGGCTGTATAACGGCGGAAGGAATGTTGTTGATTCTTGATCCACGATAAGAGCCGGACCTGATATCCTGTTCCCGGCTTCAAGGAACTCCCTAATATAGACAGACGCTTGGTATTTTTTTCCTCTGTAATAAAGAGCTTGCTTTTTTAATAGAGCTTGTTTTGAAGGAGTCTCTTGCCGTAGTTGCCGTTTTTTAAGCTTGATTTTTTTTGTGACTCCTATGGCTTTTAAGCGTATGTTGACGATTTCGATAGGCCGCTCTGGGTGATGGTAGGAATAGAGCCGCTGGTGGGCCTTGTGAAAATCCGAAATGAAAGATATGTGGTCTGCTTGCTTAAGCCGATAGGGGAGTGTGATCTCATAGGACTGGCCGAGATATCTAAGGTCGAGAAAATGGGATATTTGGATGTCTTCTTGTTTGAATCCCTCCTTTTTCATGTCTTGGATGCTTTTCTTCTGAAGTTCATAAAGATGTTTTTCTATTTCTTTTTTTGTTGTGCGTTCGGCAGTTTTCAGGATCGATCGGGAATAATCCTTTATGGAGTCTGCCATCAACAAGCCAAGGGCGGAAAGAACACCGGCATTTTTCGGGACGATAATTGTGGCGATGTTCAGGTTCGAGGCGATATCGATCGCATGCATGCCACCCGCTCCACCGAAAGATATCAGTGCAAAATCCCGGGGATCAAAGCCGCGCTCGATGGATATGACGCGTGTGGCCTTTTCCATGTTGGCATTGGCGATTTGGATTATCCCAGAAGCGGTTTTTAAAGGTGTCCTGTCGATTTTTGTCGCAAGATTTTTCAAAACCCGATGGCTTCTCTCCGGGTAAATCCTCATCTTCCCTCCGAGGAAGAATTCCGGGACCAGACGACCGAGCACAAGATTTGCATCTGTAACTGTCGGAAGATTTCCTTTCCCATAGCAAGCTGGACCAGGATCGGCTCCCGCGCTTTCAGGACCAACCCGTAATGAACCTCCACTGTCCACATAGGCGATCGAACCTCCACCCGCTCCGACTGTATGAATATCGATGATCGGCAGGCGTACCGGGAAGTCTCCGATTTTGCTTTCATTGGTTCTTTGAATATCTCCGTCGATCAAGCACACATCCGAGGAAGTCCCTCCCATGTCGAAGGAAATTATCCTGTTTAGTCCGATTGATTTCCCCAAATGAAAAGCCCCGACAACACCTCCTGCAGGCCCTGAGAGGGCTGTCCTGATGGGTTCTGCTTTGGCTATTTCAGGTGAAATGTATCCCGCGTTGGATTGCATAATACGCAAGTTTGGGGTCTGCAGTTTATGCTCCAAATTCTTCAAGTATTGGCTGATAACGGGCATCAAGTACGCGTTCACAGCCGCAACAACGGTTCGTTCGTATTCCCTGTGTTCGGGAAGAATATCACTCGAAAGGGAATACTGGATGTTTTCCGCTTCCAGTTTTTGACGGATAAATTTTTCGTTCAGAGGATTGGCATAGGAATTGATGAGAGAGACTGCCACGGCCTTCACATGTTTCGCTTTTATTGCGTCCAGAGTGGTCTGGACTTCATGGCCAGTAATCTTCTTTTCGACTTTTCCTGCTGCTGTCGTGCGCTCCTCCAAGCCAAAACAAAGGCTTCGAGGAAGCAACGGACACCTGTCTTCACCTTTGAGACTATAAAGGTCTTTCCGAACTTGTCTTCCGATAAAAAGAACATCTTCGAAACCTTTGGTCGTGATCAGGGCTATCCGTTTCCCCTTCCTTTCAAGCAGGGTGTTTGTTGCAACGGTGGTTCCATGGATGATAAATGGAGTAGGGCAAGTTTCAAGATATTTTTGAATGCCGTCGAGAATAGCCCGAGAGGGATCATCCGGCGTGGAAGGAATTTTTTGGACTTCCAGGACGCCGTCCAACGCAATCACAAAATCCGTGAATGTCCCCCCAGTGTCCACGCCAATCCGGATTTCCGTCATCGTTAGTATTAGTATTTATTCCTGATTATTTGCAGGTGTTGCAGGAGGTGGAAGAGCATGTGCTGCATCCGCTGGAGGCACTCTTGAGTTTGCTGTTGCCTCCGCCTATGCCAAACGAGGAAACAAGTTTCTCGATGTTTCCGTTTCCACAATTTTTGCAGGATACGCCTTTTTCTCCGCCGATGGAAACAAGGGCTTCAAATTGCTTCCTGCATTTTTTGCACAAAAATTCGTAGATGGGCATGGGTATTCTTAGGTTTTTTTCAAGATATCTTCTAGGGTTTGATTCAATTCTTCCTCGTCTATCGGCTTGATGATAAAACCAGATGGATTCACTTCTTGTGCTTTGGCCATAGTGACTTCATCGGCAAAGCCTGTGAGAAACACCACCGGAATGTGTAGGCGATCCCGGATTCTCTTGGCAGCTTCGATCCCGTCTATTTCGCCCTTCAATCCGATATCCATCAGGACGAGGTCAGGGCTTGACTGCTCTGCTTTTATAACGGCTTCTTCTCCTTGGAAAGCCACGGCCGCAATGTTGTAGCCGGCTTTTTTCAACATATTGCGTATGTCGATGGATACCACGCCTTCGTCTTCCACGACCATGATATTACCTTTAGATATGGACATCTATTTTACCGCAATGGCCTCGATCTCGACCTTAACATCTTTGGGTAGACGGGCAACCTGCACAGCCGCACGAGCAGGATAGGGCGGATTGAAAAATTCGGCATAAACAGTGTTCATTCTGCTGAAATCGTTCATATCTTCGAGAAAAACAGTGCATTTGACAACATCGTCGAAGGTGCATCCCCCTTCATCCAAGACGGCTTTAAGGTTGTTCAAAACCAACCGGGTTTGATCCTCGATGCTTCCCGTGTTCAATTCTCCTGTGGCAGGATCGATCGGAATTTGTCCTGACGCAAAAATCATGCCGTTGGTGGCAATAGCCTGAGAATAAGGGCCGATCGCTTTGGGGGCTCTTTCTGTATTAATGGCTTTTTTCATCGTTTGACTCCTTTTTTGATTTGCAAATAGATGAGGACCGACCAAGGCCACAGCGCCCATGGTTTTTAGAGCCCTTCTTCTTTTCATCCTAAGCTCTCCTTTTAAATTCGTTCTCGGATTCCCTCGTCCAAAACAACATTGTATAAAAACGCGAGGTGAGTTTCCAGGAAAATCATTGAGTCTTGTTTTCCTCTTTTGTTACAATCCAGAGAATCAGAGTCTGTCAAATTCCGTTCAAGAGGAAGGAGTCGAGGATGAAAAAAATTTCGAAATGGGGTGTGGCCTTAGTTCTGTTTTTTACCTTATCACTTTTTTCTCTTCCGGTCATTATGGCGGAAGATTGGCAATCTGTAGCAGATACTACCGTTCAGTTGTTCATAAAATATCTGTCGATCGACACCACCAATCCACCAGGAGATGTTTCGGAAGCGGCTGAGTTTTTGCACCAAATGCTACAGAAAGAAGGGATTTCCTCCGAGTTGATTTGGACAGACAAAAAAACAGGCAGGGTGAATGTTTTAGCCAGATTAGAGGGTAATGGGGATAAACCTCCTCTCCTCATGCTCAATCATATGGACACTGTCCCCGTGGATAGGTCCGGCTGGAGTGTCGATCCGTTTAAAGGGATTAAAAAAAATGGATATATCTACGGAAGGGGAGCCCTCGATATGAAAAATTTCGGGATCGTCCAGCTTATGAGTATGATTTTGCTTAAAAGGAACAATGTTCCGCTCGAAAGAGATGTGTTTTTTTTTGCCTTTGCCGATGAAGAAACATCAGGAGCTTTGGGATCAGGCTGGATCGCGGAAAACAAATGGCAGGATATCGAGGCCGAGTACGTGCTGGATGACACGCCGTACAATAACGCCCTCCTGCGGAACACGATTTCTCTCACTGTGCTGAAAGGCTATGTGGGCAATCCTCCTAAATCCAATGTCATACCTGGCAAGGCTGAAGCGGTGTTGGACTGCAGACTCCTTCCAGGACAAAATTCCTATGATTTTGTGAAACAACTGGAAAAGATCATCGATGATCCTAGAGTGAAACTCGAATATATCGAACGCCCTGTTGAATCCATCGTTTCTCTGTACGAAACAGAGCTTTTTCAGGTCATTGAAACGGAGACCAAAGAGCTTTTTCCCGATTCAGAAACCGTTCCCACGTTGGTTATCTACGGAACGGATTCCAGGTTTTATCGTCGGAGAGGAGCTTCCTGTTATGGGTTTTTTCCGGGGCCGGTATCGATGGAGGAATACCGCACGATTCATGGAAACGATGAAAGGATTAGAGAGAGCAGCCTCCGTTCGGCTGTCCGAATTTATTACAATGTGGTGAAATCTTTCTGCAAATCCATGCCGAACACACTATAAATGGCGTGTTTTTCTTGGATTTTGATGATTAATCCTTTCAAAACAATACCGACGCAAATCCCCATCCTCAAAAAGTTTGGTCGGTTTTACCAATGGGATTTCCCAGGAAGACGGGTTTAATTCTTGGGGGAGAGGTTTCCAGATGGAGTCGCCTGTGATGCTGGGGCGGAGTCGGGTGTTATCTTTATCAAAGTTCTTCCTCTTTTTCCCTGATTTTTATACTCACCTTGTTCCTTCCGAGCCATTTGCTGTGGTCCATCAAGGATCGGGCACGCGTGATAAGGATGTTGAGAGAGTCTACACGGAGTGCTTGAGTTGCCCCCACAGAAACGGTTACCCGTACAAGTTTTGAGTCCACCGTGATGTTGGATTTTTCGACGAGCAACCGGATTTTGTTTCCTACAAAATCCAGCTTGTTTTCATCAACATTCAGCACAACCACCAGAAACTCGTCGCTGTCCCAACGGCCCACAAAGTCAAAGAACCGGATGTTATTGGTTATTGTTTGGGCAATGGACCGAAGGATCTGATCACCAACAGGCTTGCCATAGGAATCATTCACCTCTTTCAAATGATCCACAGCGATATAGAGCAATCCAAACGGTATCCGATACTTTTTTATTTCATCAAGCCGAGATTGGATGTGGATTTCTAAAAATCTTTGGTTTCCCACTTCTGTCAGTGGATCGAGGAGTTGCATCCGCTCCAATTCTATCTTGTGCTGCGGCATCATAAATCTAGGAGAGATGTCGTTGAATGTTTCAACAGCCGCTACTATCTCTCCATCCTCGCCCAAAATAGGGAAAGCCCGGATGGAAACGGGCAGCCTGTGGCCTTCTTTGTGCTGGAGATAGGCTTCTATGGTGTGGGTTTGGCCATCAGAAAGGGCTTGTTTGATAGGACAATCTTCCTCGCATAGGTTTTTTCCCGACTCATCTACAGGATTGATAATGCTGTCCGAACATTTCCTCCCGTTGACTGTCGATAGGTCAAAGCCGGTGATTTGTTCGGCACCGTTGTTCCAGAAAAATATTCTGCAATCCTGATCCACAAAATAAATACCATCATGAACATTATTGAGAAGAATCTCGGTAAAATTCTTGTCTATTTTATCCCCAGAAAATGATTTTTTTTCCAAAATTCTATCCCACTACAATCGTTTTCACCCCAAATTATATATACCAAAGTCTACCTGTGAAGTCAAAACATATTAATAACCTGCAGTTAGATTTGCTGCCTTTCTTGACTTTTCACTAACTAGGGGTTATAAAAAAAATATCTCAATTTTAGGGGAGCAGAATGGTTCGCATCGTCGGCACGAAAATCAGAAAGTTACGAGAGGAGATGGGGCTTACCCAGGAAGATTTAGCCAAATCGGTTGGATTGTCTTCTGAGTTCATTTCTTTCCTGGAGCTGGGAAGGAGGAGTCCCAGTCTAGAAAGCCTGTCTCGGATCGCCAAATTTCTAGACAAAGAAATCTCCTTTTTTATTCTTGAAAAAAAGGAATCTTTTGATTCCATGATACAAGGGGATAAGCTTGATGCGAAAACTAGGCGACTTTTGAGGAAATTTCGGAGTGAATGTGATGATTATTTACAACTGGAAGAAATGACCGGAAGGCAATCAGATTTGGCTCCGCTTTATACCAACGTTAGGGCTGAAAAATTGGCAGAACAGGAAAGGCGTCGTTTAGACTTGGGAAATAATCCTATCCCTAATATTTTTTCTCTATTGGAGCAAAGTGGCCTCCATATCATCCGACACCCCATCAATGAGGATATCCATATTGCAGGTGTGTTTGTATTTTTGGAGTACAAACAAGCGGCTTTTGCTTTGATCAACAGCAACCAATCATTCCACCAGCAAATCCTGACAGCAGCGCATGAATACGCTCATTATCTGAAGGATCGGTATGATGGGCCGATAATCGATAATCCCGATATCTTCATCGAAGACTACATCACCCTTTACCACGGCCGGGAAAAATTTGCCCAAACATTCGCTCTTCATTTCCTTCTTCCTCCCGAAAAACTGAAAGATTTCATCCAAAAAGATCTCCGCTCTAAACAACTCAACATGGAGGATATCCTGTATATCAGACGGTACTATGATGTGAGCTTTTTGGCCTTAATCCAGATGTTGAAGAAGATGGAGTATATTTCTCTTAGCCAGTTCAAAGAATGCCAAAAATGGGATTGGGAGCAATATGAAACAGCCCAATTTGGATCAAGAAACGTCTCTATTCCTCAGAAGGCAAGAGGCCATTCCCTCTTATCCGCTAGATTTGTGAGCTTGGTGTTGGATGCTTATAGGAAAAAAAAGATTTCTGCAGAAAAGGCCGCCCAGCTTCTTCATATCAACAAGGAGAAGTTCGTTTCACTTCTTGCTCTCCGATAATTTCTGATAAAACTTCTGGTGGTATTCTTCGGCAAGAAAAAATGTTGATGAAGGCACGATCTGTGTTGCGATCGGTGCATGAAAGCGACCGGATTTTTCCCATTCCTTGATCAAATTTTCTGCTGTACCCCACAGCTGTTCGCACGACTCCTTTTATTTTGCTGAATTTGTCTTCAACACCCCAAAAACAACCGGCCGCAAATGTAGCAATTTGGAATTTTTCAGACGATTGTTTATCCCTTTCTTTTTTCTCAATTGGCGCCGCACGAAAGTCTAAAGCTACGGAGTTAATGCAAAAATGCCGGAAGGAGGGGGAAGGGCCATCATCGAACACATGCCCGAGATGAGAACCACATGTAGCGCATCTTATTTCAATCCGCTTCATTAACAGGGAAAAATCCTCATGATATGCGATGTTATCCTCTTCCACAGGATTGGTAAAACTTGGCCAGCCTGTTCCATGGTCGTATTTTGTGTCCGATGGGAAAAGGGGAATGCCACAGCCGGCACAATGATAAATTCCCTCCAGATAATGGTCATTATATTTTCCAGAAAAGGATCTCTCCGTACCGGCCTTTCGCATTACATGGAATTGTTCGGGAGTTAGAATTTTTTTCCACTCGTTATCAGTTTTTATAACCTTTTTGTTCATGGTCTTGTTTCCCTCCAGAGTTAGTTTGTCGGTTCGAGCGTGGGGCCAAAAGACATTGGTTAGCCAGATCGCTGCCAGAAAAAGCATCGGAAAAACGAATAATTCCTTTTTTTGTCTCATGTTTTCCGCAATTACGATTATTCCTATAGAAATATTATACTTTATTCATTGCCTTTTACCAAACTCAAGGGTCGGGTTTTCCTCGCTGAAACAAGGCGGCAAATCAGCAGGCTGACGTTTCCGCTTGCCTGGTTGGATGCGAATGCCTGCTGTCGCTTGACTTTGATAAAAAGGATTGGATACCTTTAGGAATAAGCGGAAAATACTCCCAGCTTTAAACGAAAGAAGGAGGAAAGTATGATCGTGAGAATCAATAAAGTCCCAAGAATCCTTGTGTCTATGCTATTCCTTATGACCCTCTGCTGTTTGACCGTTTTTGCCGATGAAACAATTCAGGTCATTCCAAAAGAAACTCAAAAAAACATCACTTCGAGGAAGGTTCTAGATACAGAGGTTGACGCATTGAGCCAGAGAATATTCGAAATCAATGATTGGATGTACCATCATCCCGAGCCCGGATTTCTTGAGTTTAAGGCAGCCGCCATGCTCATCGAAGAACTAAAAAAACACGAGTTTACAGTAGAAGAGGGAGTGCCAGGATTGGATGATAATTTTGATAGACTGAAAGTTATCGGTGGGTTTCCTCCCGATTATTCGGGTCCCCCGGGCCTGCCGACGGCCTTCAAAGCGAAATATCAAGGTTGCTCAGAACACCCTGTCATCGGTATCGCCGTCGAGTATGATGCCCTTCGAGGGAATCCTCCTTTTCATGGGTGTCAACACAACATGCAGGGTCCGACGGGCATTGGTGCAGCGATTGCCCTGACCAAAGTGATGGCAAAACACAAAATTCCAGGAAGTGTTTGGGTTATCGGTACACCGGCCGAGGAAGTCGGCCCTCCTGCCAAAGCTATAATGGCCCAGACGGGATATCTGGATGGAATCGATTTTATACTGAGAAGCCATGGTACGTCCAGCGAAACTCTCAGGTTTCCCGGCGGTTTTTCGGCCAGGCATATCCGGCAGATGAAGTACACATTTCACGGGAAGTCTGCTCACGCACAAAATCCCTGGCAGGGATCCAGTGCCCTTGACGCCGTCCTTCTGCTTTTCCATGCTATGGATATGATCCGGGAGCATTCTGAACCGCAGTTCCGGTTTCATGGGATAGTCAGCGATGGGGGAGCGGCTCCCAATATCGTTCCTGATATGGCCTCTGCTACCCTTTGGATTAGGCACTTGATGGATGAAACTCCTGTCGGAGCGATGAGTCCGGGGAAAGCAAGAGAAAAAATCGAGAGCAAAGTGAAAGCCCTGGATAATATGGCTAAGGGGTGCGCGTTGGCTATGGGAACAACTGTGGATATCGATCATTACGGAGAGTACAATCCTGGGATATCGATCGGAGTGATGAACGATATGGCTTTCCAGTATGCTTTGGAGTACGGAGGAGTGAATATCGGGGAGAGGCAAGTTCCCCGACATTGGGAAGAAACGGGATTTGCTACGCTAAAGGTGCCGGGTGTGCACATCAGCATAGGAACAGAAGGACTCCCGCCAGCAGCAGGTCATTCACAGGAAAATGCCGATATCACAATCAGTCCTGCCGGCCACAAATCTCTCATTTTAACGGCAAAGGTTATGGGAGCGGTGGCATTGCGATTGCTAATCGATGAAAAATTAAGGGACTCGGCCAAACTGGAGCATGCCGAATGGCAAAAGAAATACAACGAATAAGGATAAAGTCAACGCTTCTTCAGGTAAATGCTTCCCCCTGATGTCCTCAAGTAAAGCTCCGGACCTCCGCCGTTCATTTCCGCTTGCATCGATCTTTTGCTTATTTCACCACTGATAGAAACCGGAAAATCCGTGTGGACACGCCCTCCTGAAGTTTTTGCGTTCACATCCAAGCCTATGTCCTCGGATAGGTGAACCGTGATCGATCCTCCTGAAGTAGTCAAGCTACAATCGAAATCGGGTTGTCGCGAGAGATAGGCTTTTACCGCGCCACCGGATGTGTGCGCTTTGATTGCGCCGACAACCTCTTCGACAGTGATGCTCCCTCCTGATGTATGGGCATCCACGGGGCCTTCAGCAAGTCTGATATGAATACTTCCTCCAGATGTGCGGATATTTGACCGTCCGACCACTTCGCCGATCGATATGCTTCCACCGGAAGTTTTTCCCGATATGTCCCCTTCAATGTTGTCGAAGTTGAGGCTTCCTCCGGACGTTTTGCTCAAGACTTCCCCGTGGAGATGTTCGACGGTTATGCTCCCGCCTTTGGTGTTCAGATCAACATTGTATTCTGACGGAACGGCAATGATAAATTTAACTCGGAGGTATTTGCCGATATTGTTCCAGAAACCCTTTAGTCCTTTCTTTTTGTATTTGGCTTCGATGGTAACATCATTTCCCGTGTGATTGAATTGGATATCATAATTCTTTAGAATCTCACTTGCTTTTTTCTCGCTTGTTGTTTTTACTTCTCGGAGTATTTCGATTTCGATCGAATCGATATCTGCACCATGGACTGTGATGGAGCCGATGTCACTCTCGATAGCGAGAGTTCCCCCTGAACCGACCGGAAATGTTTTGGTCATTCTGTCCTCGATGTTTCCGAAAGTGAGACAGTTGGCAAGCAGACACGACATAGCGATTAAAATACCAAAAAAATAGTTTCGTGATCGCAAAGATTTCATTCTTCCCTCCTCGATTTTGGAAAGATATTTTCGTTCATCAATATATACGTGATTTGCCGAAAAAAGGTTCATCATCCTTTACCGTTTGCTTCCAATATGAAAGGGATTGTGGTATTTTATTAGCAACTTGGGAGAATTGACGGGAAGTACGACTAAACTTACGGAGCATAGCATGCTGAATAGGTTCAAAGGCTGTCTTCTTGGACTGGCCATCGGGGATGCACTGGGAGCGCCCGTTGAGTTTCTATCGCTGGAGAAAATAAAGGAAAAATATGGAGAGAAAGGGATCGAGGAGTTTGATGTTTGGGATGGATTCAAACCTGGGTCATACACGGATGATACACAGCTTTCTTTAGCCACAGCCAAAGGTTGTATCCATGCCCATTTTAACCTGATGAGGGAAGGTGAATCGCGCTCTCAAGAATTTGTGTACAAAAGTTATGAGGAGTGGCTGGAGAGCTTGAAAGATCCTTTCCAGGTAAGACATCCAGGGTATACATGTATGAATGTTCTGCAAAGTGGAGAAAGAGGGTCTATCGGAAATCCGATCAACGACAGCACCGAGGCTAGCGGATTGCTGCGTACTGCTTCTGTGGGTTTGGCTTTCCCCCCGGGAATGGCTTTCAGGGAAGGAGCAGATTACGCAGCCTTGACTCATGGACATCCGTCCGCTTATTTTGCGGCTGGATTTTTTGCAGAGATCATTGCCCAAATCATCGAGGGGAAATCCCTTCAGGATGCTGTGGAATTGAGCATCGAACAACTGACAGCGTTTGATAACCATAAGGATTTGCTTCATTACGTGGAAAAGGCCTTAGAATTTTTCATTAATAAAACACCCGTTGAGGAATCTATAACCAAACTGGGGGAGGGAGTCACGGCTGCCGAGGTCCTTGCCATAGGAGTGTTTTGTTCATTGAAACATGTCTTTGAATTATCCGAGGGTGTGCAAGCAGCGGTTAATCATTCCGGGGCAAGCACATCCAGTGGTTTGGTGACAGGCGCAATTCTTGGGACTCTTCTCGGTCATGAAGCCATCCCCGAAGCTTGGAGTTTTCGGGTCGAAAATTCCCAAGAGATAACCGAAATTGCCGAAGACATGCACAAAGTTTTCAAGCAGGGCGAAAGAATTTCTTTTGAAAAATATTCGTTGGAATTAAACACGATAGATTAGTCAGCTAATAAGGAAATGGAGGGCATGAAAAAGATCCCTTTTATTCTTTATTTAGTCGCGGGATTTTTTATAACGGCAGCAGCCCTTTATGGATATTCATTATGCCGCCAAAGGGCTGGGCTACCTCTTGAAATCAGGCCATATGCTGAGAAAAACCTACTGGTTCAGATAGACGATATACAAATTATAACAGATCAGGATGTCGAGTTCATTTTCTGCCGGCGAAGCGAGGGCGATTGGGCATCCTTTTATGTGAAAACAGACAACGAAATCGAAAAAAAACAGGCAAGACTCGTCAAGCACTATTTGCATGTTCCCTATCCGATGATCTATTTGGCGATCGGGCTTTTTTTGATAATCATGGCTTTTGTCGTGTTTCTACTCCGTCCTCAGGAGATCAGGGCACGCATTTTCTACTGGGCATCGCTAAGTGTTTCGTGTGCCATGATCGTCAACCAGGGATTTTATTGCCTGAGGGAGGGATGGTTTTCCTATATTCCGGGAATCTTGTTTTATGTGTTTTACCCTCTTATTCCAACGCTTGTTCTCCATTTTTCTCTGACATTTTTGCGGCCAAAGCTCAAGGTGTATGATTACTTCATCTATTTCCCGGCCGTTGTCTATATCTTTCTTCTGGAATACCTGTTTCTTTTAGTGGGCTCCACATCTTCTGTTGATGCTTATCGGCAGTATCAGGCGCTTTTTGTCTCATTTCGTGGATTTTTAATTGTTTACATACTGCTCTCCTGTTTTGTTCTGATTTTGAGCTATCGGAAGGCATTTTTGGCAGAACACAAAGCCCAGATCAAATGGATTCTATACGGACTCTTTTTTGGTGTGGGCCCATTCATTTTTTTATACCAGCTTCCTCGTATCCTGATCAAGCGGCCGTTTATATCCGAAGATCTGGCCCCTGTTTTTTTCGTTTTTATTCCTGTGGCCTTTGCTGTTTCCATCATCCGGTTCAAGCTGATGGATATCGAGTTGATCATCAACAGAAGTTTGGTCTATTCCATACTGACGGCTTTCACAGTCAGCTTTTACTTGCTTTTTGTCCAAGTTATCCAGAGCCTATTCTCGAGATTGTTCGATATTCAACAGACAACGATTTCGGTGTTCGGAGCACTCGCTGTTGCCCTGGCTTTTAATCCGGCCCGAAAAAAGATCCAAGAATTCGTGGATCGATCTTTTTTCCGTATCAGTTATGACTACAAAAAGAGTATTCTCAGCTTCAACGAGAGAGCCCATAAGATAGTGCGCCAATCCCATCTTGTGGATTTTTTTTTGATGAAGGTTGATAAAACCATTCCTCTGGATTACTTAGGCATTAGGGTCTTTTCTGCGGGACAAGGAAAGCAAAAGGTGCTGATCGAGAGAGGGGAAGGTGGCGATCTAGCCCCCATTGGTCCTGAGGCGTTGATGTCGAACCGGATCTTTTCCAAGCGCAAAAGCGCTATGACAGAGTCGGGTTTGGATTTTTCTATCGAAGAATGGATCGGACAGAAAAATTTGGAGATGGTTATCCCCATGCCTTTCCGAACGACGGTTCTGTCTGGATATGTCGAATTGGGAAAGAAGAAATCTGGCATGAGGTTCACAGGAGACGATATCGAACTTCTCCTTACGATGGTCGAAACATTTGCATCGAATCTCGAACGGATCCACCTTCAAGAGGAGGTGATTTATGAACGGGCGGAGAAGGAAAAATACGATGAACTGAACCGGCTAAAAACCGAATTCATCTCCAATGTATCCCATGAGATCCGTACACCGATGAGTTCCATACAAGGGATGTCGGAAATACTTCAACAGGGGAAGATTAAGGGAAAGGAGAAACAAGACGAAATCCTCGAACTCATGACCGATGAGTGCAGCCGTTTGTCACGGTTTCTCCATAATATCCTCGATTATGGAAAAATCGAACAAGAGGTAAAGGCCTATCATTTCCAGAAAACAGATATTTCTCAAGTTGTTGAAGATATACTCAGGGTGTATGCTTATCGGTTACAATCCCTCGGATTTTCTATGAAAAAACAGATCCCCAAAAATCCCGTATGGCTCAACATCGACCCGGATGCGTTAAAACAAGCTTTGATTAATCTGATCGATAATGCTATAAAATATTCATCCGATAAAAGGGAAATCAACATGGCTGTTGTTCAAGAGGACAATCGTGTGGAAATTCAAATTCAGGATAAGGGAATCGGTATTCCCGAACAGGAACGGCGGAGGATTTTTAAGGGATTTTATCGCGTATCAGATGCTCAGCACATGGCTCCTAGAGGAGTTGGACTTGGATTAAAAATAGTCAAGCACATAATGGAAGCCCATGGCGGAGATGTACAGGTCGAAAGTCAGAAGGGGAAAGGAAGTACCTTTACTTTAGTATTTCCAAGATGATGAAAAAAATATTGATCATAGAGGACGATCAGGCGTTGTGTCAGACGCTCAAGACAGCATTAGAGGTTGAAAATTACAAGGCACTCTCGGCGTCTGATGGGGGAGAGGGATATAAGTTAGCCACACAAGAAAAATTTGATCTGATTCTACTCGATTTGAAGCTTCCGGAAATGGATGGGTTCGAAGTCTGTAAGAATCTGCGATTAAAAGGAGATAGAACTCCGATTATTTTTCTAACGGGAGAAAAGAAACAGGAAATTGACAAAGTCCTTGGGCTCGAACTGGGTGGAGATGATTACATGATCAAGCCATTCGGGACACGAGAGCTCTTGGCACGGATCAAAGCTGTGCTTCGGAGAGCCAGCCCGGATAAGGCGAAATTAGATGAATGTTCGTTTGGCAATGTCACGATCAGTTTTAAAAAACAAGTGATGATCAAAAGGGATGAAGAACTTCCCTTGACTGCCAAAGAACTGGGGCTTCTCAAGTTGCTCATCACTCATGAAGGGGAGGTGGTTACGCGAGAAGTCATTCTGAATGAAGTGTGGGGCTACGACAAATATCCTACAACCCGAACAGTGGATACGTTCATCCATAATCTGAGAAAAAAAATCGAGGACAACCCGTCCCAACCCGTCCATCTCCTTACCATCCCGTGGTCTGGGTATAAATTCCAAAAGTAATCACACCCGATTCCGGTTCCCATCTTGCCATCCACATCGTTTTACGAGGAGACCTGGAAATGATGATTTTGACAGAATCTTGACATCTTTTTAACAACTTTATGACAACTTCTGAACAGGAAAAACCTTACTATAGAAAAAAATGGCAAAATTTGTTTTATGTCCCTTGATTATCATATTATCCTTAAAGGAGAGAGATAATGGGAAAATTCCACGGATATTTGGTATTTGTTCTGTTTGTTTTGTTGACGTTTTTTGTTTTTTCTTTGCATGCTGAAACGGCTGAGCCGGAGTATTCAGGAAAATCCTTAAGTGTGTTTCCGATCCTGATGTATGACACTGACATCGGCTTAGGTTATGGCGCTAAGGCCAAATTCGTGAACTATCTTTCTGCAAAGGAATCTTTTGACCTCACTTTATTCGCTTCGACCAAAGGCGAGCGATTGTTGGACTTCATTTTTTCTATCCCGGATATCGAAATACGCCAGGGGCATGTTTATGCCCTTTCCCTGGATTTTAATGCTAAGTATAACAGAATCCTCATGGACAATTATTACGGCATGGGTCCGGATTCCAGGGAAGAGGATTTAACAAATTTCACCTACGAAAAGAAGGAATTGAAACTCACCTTAGGCAGAGGATTCACCTCTACTTTTGTTTGTGAGGTGAGTTATTATTTGCGGAATATTCGGTATTATGATGTTGAAGATAATAAAACCCATACAGAGACGCTGAAGTCCGTAAGGGAACAATTTTCCCCTTTTCTTTCCCTCCTTGTTCGTTATGACACATCAGACAGCCAAATCCATCCAACTCGCGGAGTACGCCTCGAATTCCAGAATGATTTGGCCAATGGATTTCTGGGGAATAAAAATGCCAGCTATGCCAGATTTATCCTGGACTTAAGAAAATATCTTCTCCTATTCGGTCAGAAAGATGTCCTGGCGTTTCGCTTGCGGTTTCAAAAAATATCCGGGGATGAAATTCCTTTATTCGAGTTATCCGTTCTTGGCGGCGGGTCCACGGAAAACGCCATGCGAGGCTACAAGATGAATCGGTTTCAAGACAAGGGGAAGATCTTGATGAATGGTGAATACCGTTTTCCTATTTGGAAAAGACTGGGAGGAAATATCTTCGTGGATTATGGCCTGGTATGGCCTTATTTAAAACGCATGAATTTTCAAAACTCTGCCGTCGATATAGGCTGGGGATTGAGGTATTATCTTGAAAACTTCTTAGCCAGGTTTGACATGGGTTTCAGCAAAGAAGGGCTCGGCATCTATTTTCAATTCAATCACATATTTTGACCAAGAAGATGGATAGACGAAAAGTCGAACTCAGCCAATTGTTTCACATTTGCACAAAAACGGCATAGAAGGGCAGCTGGGTTGGATCTAGGATGATCAGGCAAATTCAGCTAAAACTACGGTAAGAAAATCCCAGAATTTTTCAACAGATCCCACATGCACCCGTTCCTCCGGAGAATGAGGGTGTTCGATAGTGGGCCCGAAAGATATCATATCCATCCCTGGAAACTTCTCACCTATGATCCCGCATTCCAAGCCTGCGTGAATAGCTTCCACTTTAGCCTCTTTTTGATACCGCTTGCTGTAGATGTCTTTGCAAATTTGCAATATTTCCGACTGAAGATTGGGTGTCCACCCGGGATAGCCTTCAGGTTGTGCGAGGTCTGCTCCGGCAATCTCGCATAGTGCGGCGATGGTGTTGCGTGTTGCTTCCAGTCCTGATGCAACTGAACTGCGGCTGCTGCTGATGATCTGGGCATGGTCCGAGTGTGTGTGAACGATCGCCATGTTGGTCGATGTTTCCACAAGGCCTTCCATCTCTGGATGCATAGAAATGACTCCATGTGGGAGGATGAGGAGAAAATCCAGAAACATCTTTTGGGAATCTTCAGTCAATGGGGCCTTTGTATTCTCTGCAGATTTTTCGAACGTGAATTTTGCCTCTTTTTCTACGGCTTTAAACTCGTTATAGATGTTGTCGAAAGATTGCTTGAAAGAGGATTGTAGAGATTCGATTTGTGCAGGATCGATATAAATGTCTGCCCAAGCCTCCCTCGGAATGGCGTTTCGCTTGTTGCCGCCTTTGATGCTGGCCATAGCGAAGGAAGACTTTTTATCTGCCTGCCAGAGCATGCGAGCCAGCAATTTTATTGCGTTTCCCCGGCCTTGATCGATGTCTATTCCCGAATGTCCTCCTCTGAGACCAAAAAGTTTAAGGCGAAATGGTTCTCCGCCTGTTTCGTCTTTTCGCTTCAAGGGAAGATGGATTTCCGAATCTGTGCCGCCTGCACAGCCGATGGTGAATGATCCTTCATCTTCGCTATCCAAGTTGAGGAGGATCTTTCCCTGAAGGAAATCCGAGCTGATCTTTGTCGCACCTGTAAGCCCGGTCTCCTCATCCACAGTGAACAGAAATTCAAGAGGCCCATGAACCAGGGAATCATCTTCCATCAGTGCCAGGGCGGCCGCCAAGCCGATTCCATTATCTGATCCAAGGGTCGTTCCCTTTGCTGAGATCCAATCTCCTTTTTTTTCGGTCTGGATGGGGTCCTTGCTAAAATCATGCTCTACGTCAGAATTTTTTTCGCAGACCATATCGATGTGTCCCTGCAGGATAACACCCGGCGCGTTTTCCTTGCCAGAAGATGCTTTTTTGGATACGACAACATTGCCGACATCGTCCCGTTTCCACTCCAGGTCGAATTTTTTAGCCTGGGATATGATGTAGTCTCCCAACGCTGTTTCACTGCCAGAGCAGTGAGGGATTTTCAATATCTGTTCGAAGTGTTTCCAAATAAGAACAGGTTTGAGTTCTTCATAAATAAGAGCCATCGCATTTCCTCCATTTAAGGGCAATATTTATTTTCAAAAAAAACGAGTGTTTAGAATGACATAAATTCCTGTTGGATTCAAGATTATTCGTATAAAAAAAGTTTTGACTTGGTCCCCATGATTTCCTTACAATTCTTTTGCCGTCAGATGGAAGATGTATTGGTTCGATCCTTCAGGGAAAAATTCGGGTCTCCTCCCGAAGTCTATTCTTCCGCTCCCGGGCGGATAAACTTAATCGGAGAACACACCGATTATAATTTGGGGTATGTTTTGCCATCCGCTATCCATCTGCACGTTGCATTTCTTGCATCGCAGAGAACAGATGGGATTGTCCGAATATGGGCTGACAACTTTAAACAAGAGAAAAGCTTTTCACTCAAACAGGATTTTGAGGCAAAACAAGGAGGCTGGATCGACTATGTCAAAGGGATTTTTTGGGTACTTTCTCAAAAGGGTGCCTCCCTTCGAGGAATCGATGCTTATGTCTGGGGTGATATTCCTCTGGAATCAGGATTGAGCTCTTCAGCGGCCTTTGAGGTGAGCATCGTCAAAGCCCTCGACACGCTGTTCAAGCTAGGGCTCTCTCATTTGGAAATGGCGAAACTGGCCCAGGCAGCCGAGAATGATTATGTGGGCGTGAAATGTGGCCTAATGGATCAATTCATTTCTGTGTTCGGGAAAAAGGATAAGGCTGTTTTTCTGGATTGTGAAACCCTTGCCTATGAGTATATTCCGCTGCGTTTTGAGGGAGAGGGACTGGGAATTCTTGTCTACAATACCAGGGTGCTTCGAGATCTAGCGTCCTCAGCATACAACAACCGGCGTGCCGAGGCTACAGGTGCGCTGGAAAAGCTACGAGAATCCGGAGTCCAAACCTATAAAGATGTCACCCTGTCATTGCTTGACGAAAAGAAATATGATCTGGGAGAAACATTTTACAAAAGAGCCAGACATGTGGTGACCGAGAATGCTAGGGTCAAGAAGGCTGTTAGGGCTCTCCGAGGTGATGATTTTCATGAATTGGGACGGCTGCTATTCCAGTCCCATGAAAGCCTTAGAGATGATTATCAGGTTTCCTGTCCCGAGCTGGATCTTTTGTATGAATGTGGGAGACGATCCCATTCTTGTCTCGGCGCCAGGCTAACGGGTGCGGGGTTTGGCGGTTCTGGGATTGCCTTGATCCGAAAAAAAGACCTCTTTTCTTTCAAAAAACTGGTATCCGATGAAGCCCAGAGAAGGGGCTTTGTGACACCAGCCTATTATGAGGTCGAAATCGGGGAAGGCACGCGGATTCGTATCGAATGAAAGGATTGACATAGTTCCTTTTATATAATAGCCTGGATTCTTCACGAGTCGAGGTTGATGTATATGCGAGGTACAGGGCAGGCAGCTGTGGTTATCCACCGCAAATGCCCTGTAACGAAGCAGATGCATTAAGATCGGCTTGCCCGTAGGGTAAAAAATGCCGATGAAAATATAAAGATACTATCTTGAACATGTTCGTGTTGTTATTTGCAGCAATGTCAGGATAATATTCTGATATTGCTGGAATAATAAGAGGTATCGGCATTTTTTATGAATAATTCAGGATAGATAGAAATAAAGCCGGTCATATGAACAAAAAACAAATCTGCGTCCTTTTTTTATCAATAGCATGTTTTATTATGGGAATAGGAATATCTTCATCCTTTCAAAGCAAACAGACCGCCCCAATCAAAATGATGACCAGCATTTTTCCGCTGAAAGAATTTGCTCATGCGGTTGTAGGGGATTGGGGTGAAGTGGAACTGCTTCTTCCACCAGGAGCAGAGATTCACGCCTGGCAGCCCAAACCCAGTGATTTGGTGAAACTTTCTTCCGCCGATGTGTTTGTCTACATAGGAGCCGAGTTAGAGCCATGGGCCGATGATATTCTTCGAAGTGTGAAAAATCCCAATCTCCATGTTGTAGAAGCCAGCAAGGGATTATCTTTGATCGATCATGATGAGAAAGTCGAAAAACACAAGCATGGCGTACGTGACCCTCATATTTGGTTAGACTTCACCAATGATAAAAAAATCATCGACAGGATTGCCGAGGTTCTTTCCCAAATGGATCCCGATAGGCGGGCTATTTTCCAGGAGAATGCCGACATCTACAAACAAAAGCTCGATGCATTGGATGATGTGTACCGGAAGGGTCTTGATCAATGTGATCAAAAAACCATCGTTTTAGGAGGGCATGCAGCCTTTGGGTATTTGGCCCGACGGTATAATTTGTCTCAGATATCCCTTTATGGCTTAAGCCCGGATTCCAAACCGACTCCTCGCCAGCTCATAGATGTTATCGAATTTGTCAAAGAAAGGGAGATAGGAGCCATCTTTTTTGAAATCAATGTCAGCAGCGAACTAGCCCGCGTTATCGCTGAAGAGACCGGTGCAAAAACACTGGTTTTGAATCCAGGCGCCAGTCTTCCCAGGAAGCAGGATCATTCTAGCATCACATTTTTGAGTATCATGGAAAAAAATCTGGAGAGTTTAAAAAATGGACTTCGTTGCCGCTGAGCAAGAGCTTCTAATCGAGATACAAAAAGTTACCTATAGTTATGGTTATGGGGATGTCCTTAAAGATGTGAGTTTCCCGATCAACTCCAAGGATTTTTTGGCTATCATCGGTCCAAACGGCTCAGGAAAAACAACTCTTTTGAAGATCATATTGGGCCTTCTGAAGCCACGGTTGGGAAAGGTCAAAATCATGGGGAAAACGATAGAAGAGTTTGCAGATTGGAAAAAAATCGGATATGTTCCCCAAAAGGCGACCCACATCGATTCCCTTTTTCCGGTTTCTGTGAAAGAAGTCGTCGCCATGGGTATCCAATCGTCACGACGGTTCCAGCGCCGCACAAGGGAAGAGGATAGTTGTATTTCCAGAGCTTTGCAACAGGTTGGGATGGAGGAATACAAAAGCCGGAGGATCGGGAACCTATCGGCAGGGCAACAGCAACGTGTGTTCATAGCCCGTGCCCTTGCCAATCATCCGAAGATATTGATGCTAGATGAACCAACGACCGGAGTGGATGCCCAAACTCAGGAGCATTTTTATGACATGCTTCACAGACTCAATCGAGAGGAAGGAATCACCATCGTTTTGATTACCCATGAAGTGGGGATCATAAACAAGCACGTGGCACAGGTAGCCTGTCTCAATCAAACCTTGGTCTATCATGGAAGCCATGACGAGTTTTGCCGTTCAGATGAGTTCAAAAGAATGTTGGCGGATGGCCATCATCTTGTATCCCATCATCATTGAGAAAATATTTGCCTGTCCAATCTGGGATAGGAAGATGGAAATGAATTAACGGAAATGGAAGCTTTATTTCTTTATGGATTTTTCCAAAGGGCCTTTTTAGCGGGGTTCTTCATTGCTATTGCTTGTGCCCTTCTAGGCATTTTTCTGATTTTGAGACGAGACGCTATGATTGGGCATGGCTTGGCTCATGTCGCCTTTGCCGGCGTTGCCCTGGGCCTTTTTTTGAACGTGATGCCTTTGGCTATGGCGCTTTTCATGGCAGTGGTTGCATCATGGATCATCATGAAACTAAAAGTGAAGGCTGGGCTTCATGGTGACACTGCCATCGCCATTTTTTCCAGCGTCGGGTTTGCCTTGGGTATCTTGTTGGCAACCCTCTCCCAAAGCTTCAATGTGGATTTGTTCTCCTATCTTTTTGGTGAAATATTAGCCATAGAAACTTCAGAAGTCGTGTTTTCCATCGTTCTGACCTTTGTCGTGGTTTTGTTGGTCGTGGTGAATTACCATAAATTCATGTACATGACCTTTGATAGAGAATCGGCCAAAGCTTCGGGTATCAAGGTCGACCGGCTCGACGGGCTCCTGACAGTGCTGACGGCTGTCACTGTGGTTCTGGGGATGAAAGTGGTCGGGATCCTTTTGGTCTCAGCCCTTGTGGTCATTCCTGCCGCGGCCGGTCTTCAGGTCGCCTCCAGTTTCAAGCAGGCTATAGTCCTTTCCACTTGCATTTCCATTACATCCGTTGTTTTAGGTCTCGTGCTAGCTTTTCTTTTGGATTTGCCAGCTTCGAGCAGTATCGTCCTTCTTTCATTCTTGGCATTTGGAATCCTTTTTGTGTTCAGACGCGCCCGAGGGTGAAAGGAAAGGCCATTACTGTCCGGTCATCCTTTCGAATGTCCCTTGAAATATCGAGTATGCTCTTTCCCCGTATAAACACAGAATGATCTCCTCCGGATGTTTATTTTTCCTAAGGAAATCCATGGTTACTTTCATCATGATCTCGGCGCATCTTTTGATCGGAAAATGAAAAATACCTGTGCTTATGGCTGGGAAAGCGATACTCTTGATTTTCTTTTTTTGGGCAATCTTGAGACTATTCAATGTGGCATTCGCCAGCTTGATATCCTCATCACCCTCTCCGTAGACGGGCCCAACCGCATGAATCACGTAATCGGTGTTAAGGTTTCCTGCACCTGTTATGACAGCTTCCCCCACTTCTATAGGACCGAGGGCATTGCATTCTTCCTGGATCGAGGGTCCCCCAAAATTATGGATAGCGCCAGCGACCCCTCTACCTAGTATCAGTGATTTGTTGGCGGCATTAACGATGGCCTCAACATGGAGAGCAACGATGTTGCCCTCTACAAGTTTCAGTTTTCTCCCTTCAATCGTCCATTCAGACATTCTTCCCCTCAAAGGCAAACTGTTGAAGAAATGGCATTATAGACAAAACCCGTATCACTTGTCCAGCCAGTTCAAAACTTCTTGGAACACATGCCCGAAGTTTTCTCGCATGAGAGAAAGAAGCCTGACATTAGATCTTTTTTTGATGCCATCGGCAAAGGCATTCGAACGTTCCATGATGGTAGCCAAAACCCCTTGCTTTTTTGCCTATGGAATCAACATCCAGTATTGTTTTTTGTCAGAGTTGTTTTGATTGCAGTTCCTCTTCCACGATCTTTCTGATTTTGTCGCTGATCTTTATGGCTTCGTTTTTCAAGGTTTCTGCTTTGGCTTTGATTTCTGTCGTGAATTTTTTTTCCTGAATATCGGGCAAATTGATGATAACATTGTAGTAGGCTCCCTCTGCAGCAGTTTGGGCTGTCAATCCCGCAACCCCTGCATCGCTGATGGAGTTTTTATTCCCATGTATGGCGATATCTTTGGCTAATTCAAGCGCCTTTATGCTTTTTTCCAACACATCCAAGGGCACGAGAGTCGCCTCTTTGGTCGCTTCCCGAATGGCCAAATCCCTTTCTTTTTTTTGTTCTTGTGTCTTTTTTTGCATCCGAAACGTGTCCATCACCTTGTTGAATGCCACTGTGTCGAGATCCACCGCTCTCAGGAATTCATCCTTGAGATCTTGGGCTGCTATGGCTAGTTCTACGACTTTTTCCTGCACACTTTCATAACCTTTTTTTCCTACAGTGAGGTTGGATACCATGGATGTGAGGGCCGATGAGAGAGCCCCGCACAACGCGGCCGTGCTTCCTCCCCCGGGTGCAGGGGAATCCATGGACAACTCATTGACAAATTGACGGAGATTTTTGTCGATCAAAGGATCTTCCACCTCTTTGAACTGATATTCGATGATCTTTTTTTTCGAGTCAAACGGGGAGACATCCTCCAGGCCCAAAGATTTCACAGCGATATCTATCAGTTCTTCTTCTGGAACACCCGGACTCTTGCCCTGCTTTTTCAGGTAGTGCAGACCCGCCATGAGCATGGCCTCTTTGGGAATCAACCCTACCAGTTCGCTTCCCGTCACTCGAAGGCCTATGGCTTCGGCCTCTTTTATGGCTTCGTCGAACACCAGGTGGGGAGGAGAAATTTTGTAATTTGTAAAATTGATAGATATTTGGGCAATATTGTAGTCTTCGATAAACCAACCCACTGCTTTGATCGCCTTGAATTTCCCAGGAATTTTTATGGAATTTCCGTTTTCATCTCGTATGATCTTCCCTTCTTTGTCTCTCTTGGCTCTCCCTTTTTCCCGAAGATTGAAGGCTATATGTCTGGCAAGCGACTGGTCTCGCGTGTTTAAATTGATGTTGTAGGCGATCAGAAATTCTCGAGCACCGATATTTGTTGCTCCTGTCTTGGGATTAAATATGGGTTTTCCGTAATCTGGTGCCCATTCGGGGTCCTTCAGCCTTTCCGCCAATCCCTCGTATTCGCCGACTCGGATATTTGCCAGATTTTTTCTTTCCGGTTTTTGAGCCGCCTCTTCATACAGGTAAACGGGGATCTCCAACTCATCCGCAACTCTTTTGGCCACATTGTGGGCTATCTGGATACAGTCTTCCATCGTCACTCCAGAGACCGGAACAAACGGGCAGACATCTGTTGCGCCTATACGGCTGTGTGCTCCCTTATGTTTGCTCATGTCCAACACTTCGGCCGCTTTTTTGATCGCTTGGAAAGCTGCTTCCTTGACACCCTCTGGAGTGCCGATAAAAGTGACAACGGTCCGGTTTGTCGACTCCCCGGGATCTACATCTAGGAGCGTCACTTGGGGAACGGATTCGATTTCTTTTGTGATGGCCTTGATCTTTTCAATATCTCTTCCTTCGCTAAAATTGGGTACGCATTCCACGAGTTTCATTCCTTCTCTCCTTTTGTTATTTCATAGCGCAATTTTCCATCGGGGCTGTAAACACCGACAAGTGCAAATTCCTTCAGATATTTCATGATTTCATTATTTCCAACGATCACGATGACAGGAGTATGAAGAGAATATTTTTGTCCCATCTGTGATACCGTTTCTGAATTGATATGTATGATATTCGAATAATACCTTTCCCAATGATCTCTGCCCAGACCAAAAGCCTGAATTTCTGATAGTTTTCCTGAAAGATCGTCATACGTTTCAATTATCAACGGGAAATTTCCGATCAGATAAGATTTTGCCTGTTCGATCTCTTGACTTGGGATTGGAACATTTATCAAATCGTTTATTTCTTGCAAAATTTCTTGAATGGCATCATAGCTGAAATCAGTCAAAACTTTTGTTCTTATCAAAAAGATTCCACAGCTTCTAAAAAACCGCATTTCGCTGAAGGCATAGTAGGCATAGGCTTTGGACTCTCGGAGGTGCATAAACAGCCTGCTGTTCGGGGTCCCTCCGATAACTTGGTTAAAAACGGTGAACGGGAAATAATCCTGGCTCGTGATAGGAAAAACGATGTTGCCTAGGTAGATGGTGGCATCCTTAGCTTGAGGAAGATCGACAAAACATACCTTTATTTTTTCCCGTGGATTCAGAAGCGGAACAGAGGGGTGTTCTATTTCTCGTTTTTCCCATGGGCTCAAATATCGGCTCACCGTTTTTGAAGCCATCTCAAGATTGAGATTTCCGATCAAGACAAGCTTGGCGTTGTTCGGGCAGTAATATCGGGAATAAAATGAAACGATGTCCCTCCGGCTCAAATTTTTTATCCCGCCCTGATCGAATATGATTTTTCTGTATGGATGCGACTCGAATAAAACTTGATACAACAATCTTCTGGCAATAAATTCCGGATTGTTGTTTTGGATGGCCAGGTTATAAAACATCGATCTTTGGACGTTGCCGATCTCGAGCCGCGGAAAAGTGGGACGCAGGAGGATCTCACCCAATAGCCGCATTGCATCCTCCAGATATTCTCCGAGGAAAGAAAAAATGAATTCGGTGTAATCCGGATGGGTTTCAACGGAAATGCTCCCCCCGAGGGATTCGATTTTTTCTTCGATCTCCTCCGCACGTAAATTCACCGAACCCTTTGTGATCATTCGTGCGCACAGTGTGGCGATTCCAGGTATATTATCAGGGGATGAACTTTCACCTGCCATGATGATCAGTCTCATGCTGATGACAGGTTTATCCTGTCTGCGGACGATGGCAATTCCCAGGCCATTGGTCAGGGTATGGGTTTCTACCAAGGGGAGGGATAATTCGGGAACGGGTTCAGGCAGAGGAGGGGACCTCCGAAACCTTTCCTGTGAGCCTAGGGGAAGGGGTTGTATAAGAAAGAGTGAAAAAAGGAATAAAAAAAGCAAATGATGGTATCCCAATCTTTGTTTGATTCTCATTTTGTTTCGATTTTGATTAAGATTTTATCCTCTTTGAAATACTTGTTGGCCATCCGGCTCACATCATAATGGGAGACAGCCAGATACCTGCCGAGTTCATCCAGCCACTGAGTGAAACTTCCCCTGTCCAGCAGTTCTTCCGTAAGAAAAATGGCCTTATCGAGAACGGTTGCTAATTGCTTGAGATAATCCATTTTGAACATATTTTTTGTTTTGTGCAGCTCCTCTTCGGTAATGAAAGTGGTCTTGATTTTGTTGATTTCTGCAAATACAGCCCGCTGGTTGCGCTCGTTTGTGATTTCATTATTGGCTCTTACAAACATCTTGAAAACTGATTGACCATTTCTCGTTTCAATTCCTCCACTCATATAGATTGCTGTTTTATCCTTTTCAAAAAGCCTCTTGAACATCCGGGACGTACGGCCTTTCAACAAAGCGTATTCCGTTATCACCAGGCGGTAGTGGTCGTCGGAATAACGAGGAGCCAATTGGTATCCTAAATAAAACCCAGGCGAAGGAGCCATCGGATTCTTTATCGTGAGATCTACGTTATCTATCTTTGGCAGATCTTTCAAATCAAGCGGCGGAGGAGAGGCCCTCATCGGGATGGTCGAAAAATATCTTTGGACCAGCTGGATAACCTTTTGTTCGTCGATGTGTCCTACGATTGTAAGGACAGCATTATTCGGCGTGTAATAGGTTGCGAAAAATTCAAGGACATCTTTTGTGGTGATTTTGATAATATCCGATATTGTTCCGAGAACGGGGTGGCTGTAGGCAAAACCTGGAAACAAAAGTCGATCAAAATACAATGAATTTTCTAAGTAGGGATCGGATTCTCTTCGCAGCTGGATATCTTCGATGAGCTGGTTTTTGATATTTTCCACATTGGATGGACTGATATCGAGGGTTTTCATCCTGTCGGATTCCAACCACAACACTAGCGCCAATTGGTTCGAGGGAACGGTTTGGCAAAAAATGGTCTTATCATCCGTGGTGATGGCATTGAGAGCCCCCCCGATTTTCTGGATGAAACTGTAATGCTGCATCTGGCCGACATTTCTGGATCCCTGAAACATCAAGTTTTCCAAAAGATGGGCCAATCCGGTTTTGCCCGGTTCTTCGTTGATGGATCCAACTTTGTAAGCCACAACGACGGAAACGATCGGCAAAGAATAATCTTCGGAAAGAATGACTCTTAAACCATTTTTTAATCTGACCTGTTTTATCGGAAACGGAAGTTCCTCGGTTTGCTGCCCGGCCCAGCTTGATAGCCCAAAAAAAAGAATAAAAATGAGGACAAGATAAGCTTTCGTCATTCTAAACATCTTTTTGAACCAAAGTAAACTTGAGAATAATAAAAATAACACAAACAAGAATTCAAATTCAAATGCCGTTCCTCGTCAGTTTGCCTGAGTTCCGAGCGATCCCCGAGTCAGAAATGATGGATTCTCGAGCAGATGTAATGAATAAAGGAATTGAAAAGAGCCCAATATTATGTTAATTATTATGTCTTTCTTCTTAATGTGATCCTCGCGCAAAGGAGGTTAACCATGAGTAAACAAGGAAAGCATTTTTTTACATCTGAATCCGTTACAGAAGGACACCCGGATAAGATTTGTGACCAAATATCTGACTCGATACTCGATGATCTGATCGGCCAGGATCCTAAAAGCAGAGTTGCTTGTGAAACACTCGTAACCACGGGACTGGTTTTTATCGCGGGAGAAATATCCAGTGGAGGATATTGTGAATTTCAAAAGATCGTGAGGGATACAGTTCGAAGATTGGGCTATACAGATGCACGGTATGGTTTTGATTTTAAAACATGTGCGGTTATTTCATCCATTCACGAACAATCTCTCGATATAGCCAAGGGAGTGGATGAGGCGGATGACCATGAACAGGGAGCAGGAGATCAAGGGCTCATGTTTGGTTATGCTTGCCGCGAGACCGAAGAATTGATGCCCATGCCTATTATGATGGCCCACAAATTAGTCAGGCGGCTTGCTCAAGCTCGGAAAGAGGGCGTGCTGGAGTACTTGAGGCCGGATGGCAAGTCGCAGGTTACTATCGAGTATGAAGGAAATATTCCCAGGAGAATCGATGCGGTGGTCATTGCAGCCCAACATCACCCCGAAATCCAGATGAGTGACTTGCGTGAGGATATCAAGAATGTCGTAGTGAAAGAGGTCGTTCCTCCTGAGATGTTGGATAAAAACACCAAAATATTCATCAATGGGACTGGCCGGTTTGAGCAGGGAGGGCCGCTGGCAGACACGGGGCTCACAGGTCGAAAGATCATCGTGGATACCTATGGTGGTGTAGGGAGTCATGGTGGAGGTTGTTTTTCGGGAAAAGATCCTTCCAAAGTCGATCGGTCTGGATCATACATGGCTCGCTATATCGCTAAAAACGCAGTCGCTGCTGGGATTGCGGATAGATTGGAAGTACAGATTGCCTATGCCATCGGTGTTGCCCAACCCGTATCCATATTGGTCGATACATTCGGGACGGCGAAAATTCCGGAGGACAGGATCAAAGACCTGATTCGTTCTCATTTTGAATTGACTCCCAAAAAGATGATTCATTCTCTTGATCTCCTCAGACCGATTTACCGAAAGACTTCCTGTTATGGGCATTTCGGTCGAAGTGAGGACGAATTCACCTGGGAAAAAACCGATAAGGCAGACGTGTTGAGAAGTGAGGCCGGACTCTAATCAAAGGAGGAGAAATTGGATTATGATGTAAAAGATCTGGATTTGGCGAAAAAAGGAAAACTCCGGATGGAATGGGCGGGAAGATTTATGCCCGTTCTCGGCCATATAAAACAGAAGTTCAAAAGGGAAAAACCCCTTAAGGGAATCAGAATGTCAGCCTGTCTTCATGTCACAAGCGAAACGGGTAATCTGATGGAAGTTCTCAAACTGGGAGGGGCAGATGTGAGACTAACAGCATCTAATCCTTTGAGCACACAGGACGACGTGGCAGCAGCTCTTGTGAAACATTATGGGATTCCCGTGTTTGCGATCAAGGGAGAAGATAACAAAACCTACTACAAACACATCAACCAGAGTTTGGAAAATTCTCCCCATATCACGATGGACGATGGAGCAGACCTTGTCTGTGCCATTCATTCCAAGCGGAAAGAATTGATTCCCGAAATCATTGGAGGCACAGAGGAGACCACTACAGGTGTGATCCGGCTAAAAAGCATGGCCAAAGCAAAAGTGCTTCATTACCCTATCATTGCTGTGAACGATGCGAAAACAAAACATCTGTTTGATAATCGATACGGCACAGGCCAGAGTACAATCGATGGGATATTGAGAGCAACAAATATTTTGATAGCTGGATTGAATTTTGTCGTAGCCGGGTATGGATGGTGCGGTCGCGGTGTTGCCATGAGAGCAAGCGGCTCGGGCGCAAAAGTGATCATATGTGAGGTTGATCCTATTCGTGCCCTTGAGGCTGTCATGGATGGTTTTCAGGTGATGTCCTTGAAGGATGCGGCAAAAATCGGAGATGTTTTTGTAACCGTAACTGGAGACAAAAGCGTGATTACAGGGGAGCATTTTTCCAAGATGAAGGACGGCGCCATCGTGGCAAACTCGGGCCATTTTAACGTGGAAATCGACATCCCTGCACTAAAGAGATTGAGTAAAAAAAAGAGAACGATCAGAGATTTTGTCGAAGAATACACGCTGAAGAATGGGAGAAAGATATTCCTACTAGGAGAGGGAAGGCTTATCAACCTTACTGCGGCTGAGGGACATCCTGCGGTTGTGATGGATATGAGTTTTGCCAATCAGGCACTGAGCGCTCGATACCTTTGTCAACAGAGCAAAAAACTGCAAAATGCAGTCTATTCCGTTCCATCCTGGATTGATGAAGAGATCGCAAGAATGAAATTGAAATCTATGGGGATCAATATAGATAAATTGACAGGAGAGCAGAAGGCTTATCTCTCAGCCTGGCAAGAAGGCACATAACCTGGCCCATTTATAAAAACTGTTGATGACTTCATTCATAGAAAAAATTATAAATTTCAAATCCATTCATCCTATTTCATCAACAGTTTTTACCCTTCGGGCCAGCCGATCTCACCACATTGGCTTCTTTGTAACCCATTTGCAGTAGTTCACTACAGCTGCATGGGTCACTGCATCGCCACTGCAGCAATCTCGACTGGTAAATTGTCCAGATTTGGGATATGAGTTATTTGAGGACTTTGAGGTATTCGTCGATTTTGCTTTTTATTTCTTCGTCTGTAATGTTGGGATAAATCTTTTCAAAAAGAGCCTTGGCTTCTGCTCTCCGGTCACTCTTGAAATAGGCAACTGCCAGGTTGTAGCTGAGATTAATATCCCCTGGAGCGATGTTCAATGCCTTTTCGTAGCTGTAGATGGCTTCCTTTAGTTTTCCAAGCCTTTCGAGCAAAACTCCTTTGAGGTTAAGGGCCATAACCATCTGATCGTTCAGCTTTATGGCGGTATTCACCAGCTTGAGAGCTTCTGCATCATTTCCTTTTGTCAAATACAATCTGGCCAAGTTGTAATGAGGGAGTTCTCTCGAGAGGTAAGTTACATCGGCAATGGCTTTCTTGAACTCTGTTTCGGCTTTGTCCAAATGGCCCATTTCCTGGTAAACGGAGCCGAGATAATTGTGGGCTTCTGTTAATTCAGGATTCACCACGAGACATTTCTCAAAATAACCCATGGCTGTTTTGAAGTCACTCTGTATGAAATGGATGATGCCAAGGGCATTCAAAGCCAGGTCAAAGTTTGGCTTGAGGGCTAAAGATTTGTTCAAGTAATCGATAGCTTCATCATATTTGTCGTTCTGGAGATAGACTAATCCCACGTTGTATTGGTATTGAGGGTCCTTAGCCCTCTGTTTTTCAAGCCTTTTTGGGCTCGAAGCACAGACTATCAGGCTTAAAGAGATGATCAATATCACGGGTATTTTATATTTCATTTTTTTTCTCCCTTTAAGGTTTTGTATTCGTCTTTTAGTTCCCTCGACATTAAATCCCGGAAAGCATCCTTTGGGTTCTTCCCCCGATAAAGTACAGAAAAAACTTGCTCGCATATCGGCATTTCCACGTTCTCCCTTTGAGCCAGCTGGCGTACGGAAAGGGTTGTTGAGATTCCCTCTGCGATCATTTTCATCCCAGAGATGATTTCTTCCAGGGTTTTTCCTTTTCCCAATTCACTTCCCACATACCGGTTTCGGCTCAAGTTGCCGGTGCACGTGAGAACAAGGTCGCCGATACCCGCAAGACCGGCATAGGTTTCCTGTTTTGCACCAAGACTTACTCCCAGCCGAGTCATTTCTGTCAAGCCCCTGGTCACCAGCCCGGCCATAGAATTGCTTCCGAAACCGAAACTGTCCGAGATGCCCGTGGCGATCGCGATAACATTTTTGCAGGCTCCGGCCAGCTCAACTCCTATGATATCATCAGAACTGTAGGCACGAAAATACAAACTGGAGACGAGAGCCTGAATTTTTTTTGCCAATTCGAGGTTTTTGGAAGATATAACCACAGCCGTCGGATGGGATTCTGCCACTTCTCGTGCAAAACTCGGCCCAGATAGGACAACAATGCGAGAACGGAATGTCTCAGAAAAAACCTCGCCCATGACTTCACTCATTCTCTTTAGAGATTCTTCTTCTATTCCCTTAGTCAGGCTAACGATGAATTGTTCAGAAGTGAGGAAAGGGGCCATTTGGGTGTACATTTGACGGCAGAACCTGGATGGCACTGCGATAAAAATGGTTTCGGTCTCCCTGATGGCCTCCTGTAGATCAAGAAAAAGGGAAACAGAGGAGGGGATTGGGATTCCCGGGAGGAAAGTTTTGTTTTCTCCGGTGAGGACAATCTCTTCATAAATCTCTTTTTCCCTTATCCAGAGGTTTGTATAGACCTCCAGCCTTCCCAGATGGATAGCCATGGCGCTTCCCCAAGAACCTCCTCCGACAATGCAGACTTTTTTCACTCTTTCTCCCCTAATTTCCTTTCATTTCCATCCACGAGCCGACGGATATTTCCTCCATGTCTTATAACGATCAGAAGAAAAATGGCGATGCTAAGAATGGCTGCTTCCTGGTTGCCTTGAACAAAATAAATGGATAAAGGCAAGCTCAACATCGCCATGATGGAGCCAAGAGAGACATAACGCGTCAAGGCTATAACACCCAAAAATACCACGATCCCTATAAGAAGAGGCTTAAAAGCCAAGACCAAATACACACCAACTGATGTGGCCACACCTTTTCCACCCTTGAGTTTGATGTAGAGCGGGAAACAGTGGCCGAGAACGGCGAGAAATCCACAGAGAAGTGCGAATCTTTTGTCGGGAAAAAGCTTCAGAGCAAGAAACACGGGCAAAAAGCCCTTCAGAATATCGACGAAAATCACAGGAATGGCAAAAATCCAACCTTTCAATCTGAACATATTTGTGGCGCCGATACTCTGGCTTCCATACCCACGGATGTCTTTTTTCTCGCTGAGGTAGTACAAGATGTATCCTGTAGGAAAGGAGCCGAACAAATAGGAAAATAGGGCAAACAGTATCTTCATTTCAGACAAAACTCCGATAGTATGGTGTATTCAGCCCCGGTTGGTTTTAGGGTGCTCTTGAAAAGAGTGAGCTTGTTTACGGTCATCCCCCCAAACTCGGCCTCTTTGTATTGGTTAAGCGTTTCAATCACTGTCTTGATGTTTTGCAGTCCCTTGACACGGCCTAACGTTAAATGGGGGTGGTATTTTCTTTTCTCCTTTGGAAATCGGATGTTATGGAGTTCTTTTTCCACCCTGGCTTGGATATTCTGGAGGAACTCATTCTTTTCGATCCTGATCCACACAACCCGGGGAACCCGTGCCGCTGGAGGAAATGTTCCCGTTCCCTTTAAACTGAGTGGGAAACAGGAATAGTCTTTGGCGATACTTCCCAACACTGATTTGACTTCTGTGATTTTATCCTCGGAGACATCACCAAGAAATTTAAGCGTCAGATGCATACCCTGGGGTTTGATCCACCGGATGTTTCTGCCACCTGTGTCCAATTTCTGGATGAGTGCCGATACGTTGTCCTTGATCGTTTTATCAAGCTCGATGGCGATAAATGTTCTCATGATTGGCTCGTGCCCGAAAGATGTCGACGAAGCATATCCAAAGCTTCCTGACTCGATTGGAATTTTATCGCATTCCGGTTACCTAAAAAAAGGTTTTTTTTAGCAAGGACATCCTGGTCGTGAGCCAGCGCTGTGTAGACCAGGCCCACGGGTTTCTCCTTTGTTCCACCCGAAGGACCTGCAATCCCTGTGATGGATAATCCGTAGGTGGCGTTCGCTCTTTCTCTGATTCCCGTTGCCATTGTCCGTGCGACTTGAGGACTGACCGCCCCGTACTTGTCGATTATCTCTGGAGAGACCCCTAATAAATCTGTCTTTGCTGTATTGCTGTATGCCAAAACACCTTGGAGAAAATATTCAGAGCTTCCTGAGACGTTGGTGATGCGGTGGCCAAGAAAGCCCCCTGTGCATGATTCCGCCACAGCCACCGTTTGATGTTTTTTTTTAAGATATTTTCCTATGACTTCCTCCAGCTCTTCTCCTTCCGTGGAGTAGACTCCTTCTTCAAGGGCATCGCAGATGAGTTTTATGGCCCGGCCGACCTTATGTTTCGCGTGGGAAACGCTTTTATCAGAGCTGCTCTTGAGATGGATCGCGATCTGGCCGGGATAAGCCAGAGTGGTAAGTTGGACTTCTGGCATCTTGGGATAAAGGTCCCCGAGGTAAGTCTCGATCTTAGATTCTGTTAGCCCGGCTGTTTTTATCACGCGGCGATAGATATATCTGTTTTGGAAGGCTTGCAGGCGGGGCCAGACGTAGTTTTCAAACATGGGTTTGATCTCGTGAGGGGGGCCCGGAAGAAGGATAACCGTATTCGAGCCAGTATCGATCCATTGGCCTGGTGCTGTGCCTTTTTTGTTTTCGAGGACGACCGCATCCTCGATGATATAGGCCTGTTTCTTGTTGACTTCAGGCATTTTCATTTGCCGCCTTGCGAATCTTCTTTCGATCGCTCTGAGCAGATCGTCTCTGAAAAGGAGTTTCCTGTCCAAGACATAGGCCAAAGCCTCTCGGGTTCTGTCATCTTTTGTGGGGCCGAGTCCACCAGTAGCAATCATTAGGTCTGTGCGGTCGAGAGCCTGTCGGAATGCCAGACAAAGATTATCCCACTGGTCTCCGACGATAGTTTTGATTTGGACATCAAGCCCCAAATCATTCAACCTTTTTGTTAAATAGAGAGAATTTGTGTCTTGAAAGTGAGGAGTGAGCAACTCGGATCCCACGGCAAGGATCTCGATCTTCCAATCTTTTGCGGGGTTCATGTTAACAACAAGAAGAGGTTGATCAGGATCCCTGCAAAGATCGCTGCCGCAATGTCATCGAGCATGATCCCGAATCCTCTGGGAAATGTTTCGATTCTATTGATCGGAAAAGGTTTGAGGATGTCGAAAAGACGGAAAAGAAAAAAACTCGCTGCACAGAGTGTCCACTGCGGGCTGAGGAGGAATAGGGCAATGAACTGTCCAGCAGCCTCATCAATGACGACTGTACGCGGGTCCTCCTTTTTCAGCATCCGAGAGTAGACATCTGATACAAATGTGCCAAGGGCAAAAAGCACAAAAAATAGTAACAAATAGATAGGCCAACTCAGTCTGTATAGAAAAAATTTGTAAAGAAGGACGATGATAGCACTGGTTAGCGTTCCCGGTGCCACTGGAAAATATCCCACTCCGAAAAAGGTTGCGGTTATTTTTGAAAATAATTTCATCGGTTTACGTTTCCATATAAATCATATACATCCCGACCGGTGATTTCAACTTTTTGGATGGTGTTGAAAATTTCTGTTTCTATGTCCTCGGAGGAGATAAATACAATCCCGTCCACTTCGGGTGCTTGGAATTGTCCCCTGCCCACCATCAAAGTTTGGTCTTGTTTTAATGTTCCCTCGATCAGGACGTCGATGGATTGGCCAACATATTTTTGGTTGTTCTCATAGGATATTTCTGCTTGAATGTCCATTATATTTTCCTTCCGCCTCAGCTTGACTTTTTCTTTGACAGGATCTCCCAGTTCAAAGCATTTTGTCCCTTCCTCTGGGGAATAGGTGAAAACGCCAAGGTGGTCAAAATGTGCATGTGTGATGAACGCCATTAAATCATCGAATTCTTGTTTGCCTTCTCCCGGAAACCCGACAACCAGGGATGTTCTGATGGCTATATCTGGGATCTGTTTTCTTAAGCGCTCCAGCAATTTCAAGGATTTTTTCCCGTCTAATCCTCTTCTCATGCGTTTTATGATGAAGGGATGGGAGTGTTGGAACGGAATATCCAAATAGGAACAGATTCTTTCCTCGCACATGATGTTCAATAAAGAATCGGAGATTTCTTCGGGATAGCTGTACAGGATGCGAATCCATTCGAGATTATCGATGTTCAAGAGCTCTTCGAGCAGAAGCACAAGTCCGTCATTTAATCGGAGGTCGTGTCCATAAAACGTGGAGTCCTGTGAAACCAGATTGATTTCTCGTATGCCTTTCGACACAAGCTTTCTGATTTCTTCGGCGATGGAAGGGATGTTCCGGGATCGATAGGGCCCTTTGATCAACGGGATGGCGCAAAAAGAACAGCTTTTCGAGCACCCTTCGGAGATCTTGATATAAGCCCAAGCAGGAGGTGTTGAAATCAGACGGGGAGAAGTGTGATCGTACAAAAAGCAGTTTTGCGCTTTCTGGAAGGATTTTCCTTCGATAATTTGTCCGATCTTGTCAAAGTCCGTCACTCCTGTCCATGCATCGACTTCAGGAAAAGCCTTCTGAAGGCTATCTTGACTTCTCTGCACATAACATCCGGAAACGATGATTTTTTTGTTTTTGGACTTGTTTTTTTCCAGGACCGCATTTTTGATGACATCGCGGGCCTCTTGACGGGCAGGATGGATGAACCCACAGGTGTTGATGATGATGATTTCAGCCATCTCGATTTCGGGAACCAAGTCATACTTCTGCTTTTTCAAAATACCGAGCATAACTTCGCTGTCGACGAGATTTTTTGCGCATCCCAGGCTGATCAATGCGACCTTTTTCATCTTCCCTTTATTGTAATTTTACAGCCAGAAAGAGTAAAGAGGTAAGTATTATGACCTCCTCTTCGGCCTGCCTGACTGTTTTATATAACGGTTTGGCAGTGTTCCAGGATTTAGGCGGGCAAGAAATGGCATTGGCTAGGGATAAATTTTGTACAGCAGGCGGGGGAAGGGGATAGCTTCACGGATGTGCTTTATTTTGCAGATCCAGGACAGGGTTCTCTCTAGGCCCAATCCAAATCCTGAGTGTGGAACGGAACCATATTTCCGGAGATCCATGTACCATTCATAGGCCTCACGAGGAAGATTGTGTTCTTTGATTCGTTTTTCCAGCAAAGCAAGATCATGGATACGCTGTCCTCCTCCTATAAGCTCCCCATATCCTTCGGATGCAAACACATCCACTCCCAACACCTCATCCGGATGTTCCTCATCCGGTTGCATGTAGAAGGCCTTAATTTGGGCGGGAAAATGGGTGACACAGACGGGAGAATCATAGATTTCAGATAGGATGGTTTCTTCAGGCGCTCCGAAATCATCTCCCCACTCGATCTTGGATCCCTTTTCTTTGAGATCGGGAAGAATTTCGCCGTATTTGATCCGGCGAAAGGGCTTTGTCACGCGTTCGAGAGGAGCAGTCTCCCTTTCCAGAATAGTCAGTTCTGTTCTTCTTGTCTCCAGGATGCGCGCGACGATCGAAACGATCAAGTCTTCGGCCAGTTCGATGATTTCTTGAAGAGTAGCAAAGGCTACTTCTGGCTCGACCATCCAGAATTCGATCAAGTGTTTTCTCGTTTTGGATTTTTCCGCCCGGAATGTCGGTCCGAAACAATAGACTTTACCGAACGCCATGGCCGTGGCTTCGTTATAAAGTTGCCCGCTCTGGCTAAGATAGGCTTTCTGGTCGAAGTATTCTGTCTCGAAAAGGGTAGTCGTTCCTTCACAGGCACTGGGAGTCAAGATAGGCGTGTCCATATTGCGGAATCCCCGGGAGTCAAAAAAGTCACGAATCGCTTTGATGAGTTCGGCTCTTATCTGGAGAACGGCGTGCTGCTTTTGCGAGCGCAGCCAGAGGTGACGGTGCTCCATCAGGAAAGGAATCCCGTGTTCCTTTGGAGTGATCGGGTATTCGGATGCGACTTGGACGATCTCCAAATCCGATATCCCTAATTCATAACCTCCTGGTGCTCTTTTGTCCTCTTTTACGACACCTCGGACGATGATGGAAGACTCCTGGGTGAGTTGGTCGAACTTTTGGAAAAGCGGGTTATTCTTATCCGGGCTATAAATCGTCCCCTGGATCAAACCTGTCCCGTCTCGAATCAAGAGGAACCGGATCTTACCACCGGAGCGTTTATTGTAAACCCATCCTCGTATTTCGACTTCTTGGTCTTTAAAACCAGCAATATCTTCAATATAAGCCCATTTCATGATGCTCCGATTATAATGAAATCTATTAGGAGGGTCAATGCTTACATTACAGAGTTATGTCCAACCGTATTCATACCCGGTTTCATACATGGCCAGGATGTTTTCTATCGGGGTGATGGATTGGATGTTGTGACAGGGGGCAAGGATGTATCCTCCTCCAGCGCCAAGAATTCGGAGGTTGTCCATGACTTCTGCCCTGACTTCCTCTACACTGCCAAAAGGCAAAGTGTGCTGGTTGTCCATAGCCCCGTGGAGGACAACGTCGTTGCCAAAATCGTTTTTGAGCTCCCTGCGGTCCATGTTTTTTGAACGCCACTGGATGGGGTTGAGGATATCGATTCCCGCTGCGACCATGTCGGGTATTATCCGACGGATGCTGCCGTCATTATGATGGAAAGCAAAGGCTCCCTGACTGTGGATGAAGTCGATGACCTGTTTCATTTTGGGGAGCAGAAACTCCCGGATGTGAGCAGGGGACATCATCAGGTCCTTCTGTCCGCCCATATCTTCAGCCGCATATGTCAGCATCACTTTGCCGGGGATTTGATCGTACATGCGCTGTATTTTTGTGAAACCGAGGTCGAAGAGTTTATCCAGGCAAAAATGTACCAATTCCGGATTCTCGACCATATCCATAAAGGCTTTCTGTTGTCCGCGCAAATCTTTGTAGATTAGAAAGGGTTCATAATGACCAGCCAAAATCGGGTAATCCTCCTTATGAGCGATTTGAGAACGGATCGAGCTGTAATCCCACCAGTCTGGATTCGGCCAATGGTAATTCAACTCCACCTCCTCGACGGAATCATACGGAGCGAGGGGATGAAAAATGCACTCTTTATAAGTTCCGGTTCCGTAGTTCACCTTTTTGTATCGGCATCCAAAGATATCATATCCTTGTGGAACAGTGGGCCCGACATATTCCGGGTTGACTTTTACTGCCATGTCCAAGTGGAGTTTACGGCACATCTCCAGTTCGGTCGAACAGCCCAGGTGTTTCAAAAGCATGGCTGTCGTCTCAGATGTGGCCCAGTAATCCATCGGAATCCGATCAGGATTTTTTCTGGAGAGCACGGCCAACCATCGCTCTTTTGGCGTCATCGATTCTTTGAGCATGAATAATCCTGGCTAAGCCATGGTGTTTGTTGACTATATTGCTATGTACTCATCCCAAAAGTCAACCGGATCGGAATCTTGTGAATCGCCACATCATAATGTATATTACTCCAGGATCTCAAAAAACATCATCATGGCCACTTCGTTATCACGAATAACCGATCGGATGGACCATCTGTATGAGTTCGATCGCGAGCCTGTTTCTTCGGATAAGCTGCAAAACGGGGCCCGTTTTGCAGGGCTTTTTGCTGGAGAACATGTGGCAGCCACGGAATTTGTGATCGGTGCCTTTTTTGTTCTCCATGGCGTAAGCCTTCATGATTTGCTTCTTGGCCTGATTCTGGGAAATCTGTTGGCAGTCTTGTCTTGGACATTCATCTGTGCTCCGATCGCCACCCGGACACGCCTGACCTTGTACTGGTATTTGAGGAAAATTGTCGGTCCCGGGCTCAATGTTATCTACAACCTCGCCAATGCCATTCTCTATTGCATACTGGCTGGGGCTATGATCGCTGTTTCTGCCACCGCTCTCGGGCTTGTTTTCGGGATCGACATCCCTTCCTTGGATGATGTGTTTCCCAGCAGCTTGGGTTGGGTTTGTTTGACCTTGGGCATCGGAATCATTTTTACCGTATTGGCTGTGTTGGGATTCGAAAGGTTAAGCCGGTTTGCCCAAGTGTGCTCGCCATGGATTTTCGTTTTGTTCATTGCTGGAGCCCTGGCTCTTCTTCCTCGTCTGGGGGTGCATGCCAATTTCGATAATTTTTTTGCCATAGCCAAAACCAAAATTTGGAACGGAGTGGCAGCTGAAGGACAGGAAAAATTCCGTTTGGCGCATGTCCTGTTTTTTGCATGGTTCTGCAATCTCGCAATGCACATCGGACTCTCGGATATGGCGCTGTTCCGGTATGCCAAGAGATGGGTCTATGGGCTCTATTCTGCGTTCGGGATGTATTGCGGGCATTTTATGGCATGGATTTGTTCGGGAATAATGGTGGCAGCCATAGGGCGCGAGATGCATCCAGGCCTTATGGCCTTCGAAGCTGTGGGGCTGGCCGGCGCCGCCGGTGTTTTTATTGCGGGCTGGACCACGGCGAATCCCACGTTGTACAGAGCAGGCCTTGCTCTGCAGGTCATAACGCCCAACTGGCCCCGCTGGAAGGTCACCATGTTTGCTGGCCTTTTGACAACCATATTCTCATGTTTCCCTGTCTTTTTCGTGAAGCTTTTGGATTATGTAGCGATTTATGGTCTGGTTTTGATGCCTATCGGTGCGATTGTCTTTGCTGAGCATTGGCTTTTTCCTCTGTTTAAGATAGAAAAATTTCAAACTGAAAAAAATAAGAAACTTTTCAATGGGAGGGCGTTGATCGTATGGATCGGGACATTGGCTGTCTGTTTGTTCTTGCCTTTGCATCTTTTTTTTCGTTGGCTTCCGGGATACATCTTGGCCTTGATTGCCTATGTCCTGCTCCATGTCATACGGAAAAAGGAGGGAGCCAAACCAAGGGATTCGAAGGAGGCGATATGATGCGAAAAATAGTGCTGTCATCCCTTGCCGGGATCAGCCTCCTCTGCTGCCTGGCCTCGCCTTTTTTGTTCTTATGGGGCGAAGTCAGTGAAAAGGACTACAAATGGATCTTTTTATTGGCTTCGTTTTTCTGGTTTTTCTTTGCTTCCCTGCGGGCTTTGATTCAAAAAAGAAATCAGCGTTCCGACGGAAATCACGGATAAGATCATTCTCCTATCAGTTGAAATTGGTACCGGCCAGAACCAATCTTTATGATGACCTCGTTTTTGGTTTCTTCAACCATCTGGATGCCTTGCTCCCCAGTCAGAAATTTTTGTCCGTCGTAGATCTGTTTGCCGTTTTCTTTGAGCGTGATGCCATCCCATCCGAACTTGGGAAGGCGAATCTCTGCTTGTGCATTCACAGGGATGGTCACATCCAGAGAAATGTGCCGGTCCGATTTTGTCCAGGCACTGGTGACCATTCCTCGAGGGGTGTGAATGGTTCCAGCTACATACCGCAGGTCGCGGACTATTTGAGGCTGGATCAAAATGTTTCGGAATCCTGAAGATCCTTCCGGTTGAGTAATACCAGCCAAGGCTTGATAAAACCATGCCCCCACACTACCGAACATCGGATGATTGTGCGAATTCATCGACGGCCCTGTTTTGTGCTGCCAAAGTTCCCAAAGGGTAGTGGCGCCGTTGGCGATCATGTATCCCCAGCTGGGATAGCTGGTTTGGGTGGCCAGTTCATAAGCCAAGTCGCAGGAATGGAATTTGGTGAGCACTTCCATCAGATATTTAGTTCCGATGATGCCGGTTGTCAGGTGGGTGTTGTTCTTATACAGGATGTCACTTCGCAGATTCCCGAAAACCGAACCGATCTCTTCTTCCGGAATGATATCCAGATAAAGAGGCAGGAGGTTAGCGGTTTGGGTGCCGTTGGCATAACTTTTCGTTTCTGTATCGAAGTATTTTTTGTGGAAGGCCGTTTTGATTTTATCCGCCAGGGCCTTGTAGGTCTTGATTTCTGCATCATATCCCAGGATTTCTGCCATCTTCATCAAGATTACGACATCATAGTAGTAATAAAAGGACGACACAAAATCTCCCGGTGTTTTTTCTATGGCAACCCAGTCTCCGTAATAACTGAAATCCAACAGATCATTTTTGGCCTTGGATCGCAGAAATCCCACATAGTCTTTCACCCCATCATATTGGGCTGCGAGGAGGGATTCATCGCCGTAGTAACGGTACATGTACCAGCAGAGAAGAGGATAGGCCGTTCCCCAAGCGGGGTCGGCGGGACGCTGCCCCCAAACATGAGGAACGGTATCTGTCAGTGCGCCGTCTTTATCTTGCACATCCTGGATATCTTGGATGAATTTGGTGTAAAACGCACCCATATCAAAATTCATCATAGCCTGTTCGGCTGTGAGATGGGCATCCCCCAGCCATCCCATCCGTTCATCGCGTTGGTTGCAGTCGGTCGGGATGCTGTGGAGGTTTGTCTTCTGCCCCCATATGATGAGCCGTTGCAATTGGTTCAGGATGGGTTTGGAACAGGAAAAATTGCCGATCTGTTGAACTGCGGAATGGACCACTTTTCCGCGGATCGTTTCCATATTCGGCACGCCTGGGTATCCGGTCATTTCCACATACCGGAATCCGTGGTAGGTGAAATGGGGTTGGTATATTTCCACTCCTTTTCCTTTAAGGATATAGACATCCTCAGCTCGAGCTGACCTCAGGTTTTCTTGGTTGATCATGCCGTTTTCATACAAAAGCTCGGCATGCCGGAGGCGTACCTCGCGGCCTCTGGGTCCGGATACGCGAAGCTCTACCCATCCGCTGAAGTTTTGGCCCATATCAAAGACATAGACGCCTTTGGCTGGATTTGTCATCTTCAAAGGGACAATCGTATCCATGACTTTGATGGGTGGGATCATCTGGGCTGAAAGCGTTCCTTTGGGAACAATGCCGGTCTCGACGGATATCCATGAACTGTCGTCAAATCCCGGGCAGTCCCAACCGTGCGTTTCAAGCCTTGCATCATAGATTTCCCCGTTGTAGATGCTGTCTTGGATTATCGGCCCATCTGTCTGCTTCCATGATGGATCACTGAAAATCGTCATCTTGTTCCCATCTTCCAGCTCGATATTGAGTTGGAGTTTCAGAAGGCGGACAGTACTCCATCCCTTGCCGAGCATCGCCCCGAGGGCATTGACCCCATTGTGGATAAATGGGGTTATATCGTATGAGGAATAAAGAATCCTTTTCTCATAAGTGGTGTAGCCAGGATCGAGTACGTTATTCCCGACTTTTTGACCGTTTAATTGCAACTCATAATATCCGAGACCGCACACATGGATGCGACCGCGTTTGACCCGGGCGTTGACAGAAAATTCTTTACGAAGCTGATTTTTTCCTCCGATCCACTCTCCCTCCCAATCCTCAGGATCAAACAGACCTGTATCGAACCGGGCTACTTGACTGTAAGGGCTGGGAACGTCTTGATCATCCCAGTATCTTACCTTCCAGAAGTATGTTCGATCACTCTCGAGAGGTTTTCCGTCGTAGACCACATGCAGGGATCGATCGGATGCCACTTTGTTCGAATCCCAAATATCAGCCTCTTCGGCCATGGGGTCTGAGGAAACGATCAACTGAAAAGCCGTTTGGGTATGACCCCGCTCGGAGTGTTTCAACATCCATGAAAATCGTGGTTTTTTCACATCTATTCCGATCGGATTCTCAAGGTATTCACACCGGAGATTATCGGGCGGATGGGGCCCGGTGATTTCCTCTGAGGCAGTCGCCAGGTTGGGGGAAAATGCCAGCACCGAAGTCACCAAGAGTATTTTGATCCAGGGCTGAAAAATCATATGGACCTCCTGTTTTTCCCTGTGATTGGGATTGTATGCAAGATTGGGGAAAACATCAATACACCTTTTTCGATTGACAGCCGAGGAGCAGTATGATAATGGGGATTTGGAGAGTTTTAGGAGCACGGACATGCCTTCTCCTTCCTTTCTGGCGTTTGATTTAGGGGCTGCAAGTGGTCGAGCGATTCTCGGTCAGCTTGAGACGAGCCATCTTCGCACCAAAGAACTCTACCGGTTTGCGAATGGAATGCTCCCTGTTCACGAACATCTTCATTGGGATATTTTCCGGCTGCTCGAAGAGATCGAGAAAGGGTTAGCGGTCTGTGCAAAAGAAACACGGATCGCCAGCTTTGCCATAGACACATGGGGAGTTGATTTTGGCCTGTTGGATCAAGACGGGACAATCCTCGACATGCCCTTTGCCTACCGGGATGCGCACACCCAAGGGGCGATGGAAGAATTTTTCAAGCTGATCCCACGGGAAAGGATCTATAACCTGACAGGAATCCAGTTTCTGCCTTTCAATTCTCTGTTTCAACTCCATGCTATGAAAAGAGACAAATCATCCGTTTTGAAAGAGGCCCGTGATCTCCTGTTCATGCCAGACTTATTCCATTATTTCCTGACAGGAGAGAAAAAAACCGAGTTCACTTTTGCGACAACATCCCAACTGTATAATCCGAGAAAAAAGGGCTGGGAAGATGAGCTTTTTGATGCCCTCGGGGTATCCAAGTCCCTCATGCAAGAGATTGTCCAGCCGGGGTCCCTTATCGGAAAGCTGGACAAGAACATCGCCCAACAGCTTGGCTGGAGGGATGTTCTGGTTGTGGCTGTGGCATCCCATGATACAGGATCAGCCGTGGCTTGCGTTCCTGCTCAAGGACAGGATTGGGCATTCATCAGCTCTGGAACGTGGTCACTGATAGGAATTGAAACAGAGAGTCCGATCATCAATGATTTGGCTCTCCGGCTTAATTTCACGAACGAGGGTGGGGTAGAGGGCACTTTCCGGGTTTTGAAGAACATCACAGGTCTTTGGCTTGTGCAGAAGTGCCGTGAAGCCTGGGAAACGGAAAAAATATTCAGTTATGCTCAATTGATGGCAATGGCCCAGGAGGCCAAATCCTTCCGGTTTTTCATCGACCCGGACTGGGAGGGATTTCTCAATCCGACTGATATGCCCAAAGCCATCCAACACTATTGCGCCCGAACCGGACAGGAGCTCCCTCGGTCACCTGCTGAATTTGTACGGGGGATCTGTGAAAACTTAGCCTTGAAATACCGGGTCGTTCTGGGTGAAATCAGGCAGATCAGCTCAAATCCTATCAACAAGATTCATGTTATCGGAGGGGGAGCGAAAAACCAGTTGCTCTGTCAATTCACGGCCAATGCAACCGGACTCCCTGTTTTTGCGGGACCTGCTGAGGCTGCTGCCATCGGGAATATCATGATGCAGTCAAGGGCCCACGGATTTATCCAGTCATTAGTTCAGATGCGGGAAGTTATCCGCAACTCGTTTGATGTTGTGGTTTACGAACCAAAGAAAACAAAAGAATGGAGCGAAGCTTTCGGGCTTTTTCAAAAGATCCTCCATACGGGGTTTACCAATGAGAAATAACCAAAAGATTGAACATGCCTATGAAATGGCCAAAGATGTCTATGCCCAATGGGGTGTGGATGTTGAATACGTCGTGAAGCAAATGGACCTGATATCCGTTTCTCTTCCATGCTGGCAGGGTGACGATGTCGCCGGATTCGAAAAACCAGATGAATGGGTGGCGGGAGGAGGCATTCAGGTCACCGGAAATTATCCAGGGAGAGCACGGACAGCCGATGAATTGAGGATGGATCTGGAAATGGCTTTTTCGTTGATTCCTGGATCTCACAGGTTGAATTTACATTCCATGTACGGAGAATTCGGCAAAGATCCTGTGGACCGCGATGCATTGGAATATGTCCATTATAAGGGCTGGGTGGAATGGGCCGTTCAGAAGAGTATCAAGTTGGATTTTAACCCCACATGTTTTTCCCATCCGATGGCGGAATCTGGATTCACGTTGAGCAGCAAAGACTCGGAGATCCGCAAGTTTTGGATAGAGCATGTTAAACGTTGCCGTGTGATCAGTTCTCACATAGGTCGAGAGCTGGGAAGCCCCTGCATTCACAATCTTTGGATACCTGACGGGATGAAAGACCTCCCTGTCGATCGTAAGACACCAAGAATTTTGTTGAAAAAATCATTGGATGAAATCTTTGCCGTCGAATATCCGAAGTCGGATATCAAGGATTCACTCGAAAGCAAGCTGTTCGGGATAGGGAGCGAATCCTATGTGGTGGGTTCCCATGAATTTTACTTTGGGTATGCTCAATCCAGGGACAAGATGCTTTGTTTGGATGCCGGTCACTTTCATCCGACAGAGTCCTTGGCAGATAAAATATCTGCCATCTTGCTGTTTTACGATGAACTTTTGCTGCATCTGAGCCGTGGGATTAGATGGGATAGCGATCATGCTGTCATCCAGAGTGATGATTTACAGGCCATTGCCGACGAGATCGTTCGAAGCGGAGACATGGATCGGGTCCATATCGCTCTCGATTTTTTTGATGCCAGCATTAACCGCGTGGGAGCTTGGGTGATCAGCGCCCGAGCAACCCTAAAAAGCCTCCTTTCGGCTCTTCTACAGCCTTTAAAGAAGCTTCGGGCCTATGAAAATGAGGGCGATTTTTTTGCCAGGCTTGCCCTTATGGAAGAGTCGAAAACGCAACCTATGGGGGCTGTCTGGGATTATTATTGTTTGCAGAAGGATGTTCCCCCTCGGGATCTTTGGATGCCAGATATAATGCGTTATGAAGCGGAAGTGCTCAGAAAAAGATCCGATTAACGTACTACGGAAATAGTTTTTTCACCAGTTCAGCAAGATTCTCTGCATACTGTCGGCAGCATTCTGATGCTCGTTCGTCAGGAAAATCGATGGAGACAGGACCATAGTGGTCTCCCCTATGATTGCCCCGGATGATCATCCCATGGATTAAAAAAGCATTCAATATGTCCAGGATTGTGGTTTCGTTCCCTCCCCCCACGTTTGCCGCAGAAGAAAATGCGCCGCCGACCTTTCCTTTCAATCGGCCATGGAATTTCACGCTGTCATCCAACAGTTTTTTTATCGGCCAGGCCATCGATCCATAATAAGTTGGCGATCCGAGGATTATACAGTCATACTTGAGAAAATCATCAACTTTTGTCTCTTCAATTCTTTTTAAATCGACGGCAAAATCTTGTTCTTCCATCTTTTTGGCGATGATTTGAGCCATTTTTTCCGTATTCCCTGTTTTGGAATAATAACACACCAAGACTTTAGCCATTCTCTGACCTCCTGTCATGGGATTGTTTATATCCTGTATGGTCTACCATTTATGAGCCTTTTCGGGTTCCATCTTGCGAAGATCCAGCCCTCGTTCGTAAGCTCCGATCCTGTATAGACAGATTTCCCTTACCGACGAGGGATGATGAAGGACTTCCGAAAGGGATTGGGATCCAACACCCCAAACCCCTCCTCCTCGAACGACCACGACTTTGTAATCATGTAGCAACTGGAGGAATATTCCGATGTCATGTGCCGGAGGAATCACGGGAATCACGAGATACAAATAACTTCCCTCTGCATCGATGGGGATGATACGTTTTAGAACTTGGGTTTCTCCTGGGTATCGGAAGTGGGCATGCGCTTCGGCTTCTGGAACCCAACAGTGGCAAACAGTCTGGAAATTCGTTTGGGCATAGATGGTTTTATGGATTTCCAGCTCCTTTGTGTCGCTTTTTTTAGTCCTGAGAGACATTTCCAACAAGGGCCCTCCCATTTCTCTCGGCATGGATGCTTTCGGAGCATAAAACATTGTATTGACTCCCCGGATGGAGAGGGTGCCTGTGTGAAACGGGGAGAGCCGGGATTCAAAAATCCTGGCTCCGATTTTATAAAATTCCTTGACGAGCTCTTCCTCCTTCGGGAATCGGGAGGTAACGTCGTCATCGATTTTATACTCATCCGGCGGGAAGGAAAACTGGGAGTGTGGGTCTAATTTGATTTTTTTTCTTAGATCTTCGACATCGACATTCATTTTTTTCATCAAGCGCACGATGTAGCCCGAGTTGTTTGCCACACACTGCAGGAAAAAAGCTTCCTTGAGCGTTCTTCCTCGGGAGAAAGCCCCGTGAGCTTGTACCAGCGTCACAGGATGTCGGGAAAGCCGGTCTGGGATGATCTTCACCATCTGGGGTGAGCCACTGGGGAGGACAAACCAATCAACCGGGATGATGCCTCCCAAACGGTAATATCCCAGAGGATCGGTTGGATAAAATGGTTCAGGTTGGTTGGGCTTTTTTTCATCATCCAGGGTGTCGATAATCAGGTCTTTTGTGTGGCAATGCATGGAGGCATTCACCCCGTCCAATGCCAATATTTTCGCATGGATGTCGCTCTCGGATGAGGCTTTATAGTATCCGAAGTCCATCTCTTTCAGAGAGGGGAAGCAGATGTGCTCGGGCTCAAGATCTCCTTTTTGTGAGCCCGTTGCCGTTATAGCCATCCTTTCCTCTCCCTTCTCGTCTTTCCATCGCATGACCATGTTTCCGCAGTGGCTGTCTTGGATGTCATACAAAAGGGATGCTCTTCCCACGGTTTGGAAAAGATGGAAAAGTTCTTCGTTGGCATTCCAGTGTTTTTCGCTCATTTTTGTGCTTCAGGAATACCCTTCTCATCCCAACCCCGAACTTTATAATAATCCTTACGCATTTTGACGATCGAATCAAGCGAAATCCTCTTTTCCTTTTCTCCGACTATGATGGATTCTTTCTGGAAACGCATGGGCAGAGTGTCCTCTTCAGCTTCCATGCCTGCTTCGAGGTTAAACGCCCTCTCCAATGACGCAACTCTGTTCGCCATTTCTTCCATCCTAGCCGTGGAAAAATTTAGCCCAGTGATGCCACTGACCATGCGTGCCCAAGGTTCGGTGGAGAAAGCGAATCCAGTAAACCGGCAAATTCCCAGACTATCTTGAATGATGCCCAGGTTTTGCATGTTGCGGATGGCAATCGGCGATTGCAAGAGACTGAAGCGTGGAATTTCCTTTGTTCCTCCAAAGAAGGCCAGGGAAACGGCATATCCTCCACGAAGGTGGCAAGCACCGGTAGGGGAGGTCATATATCCCAGAGCTTGTGTTAAGGAGGCCCTTGGATCATAGGCAGGGATTTCCATTCTTTTCACCGTCATGGAATATTCAGGATTGTGGTAGTGATCGGCAAGACGGAAGGAACCCTCAGCCATTATGTCACCCACGCCCTCTCTTAGAGCAATAACGTCGACCATTTTTTCCAGCATATCTGAACTGCCAAAACAAAGTTCAATCTTTTCCCGATCTTCTTCGGGGATGAAACCATTTTCCGAAAGCTCCATGGCGCAGGCTAAGGTTCCACCAAAGCTGATCGTATCCAGGCCGAGCTCATTGCAGCGGTAATGAGCCTTTGTGATGGCACTCATGTCATAAATGTCGCAATTGGGGCCAGTCATCACGGCGGTTTCATACTCGGGACCTTCTCCCTTTTTCCCTTCCACCTTAGTATGCCGTTGGCATGCGATGGAACAACCATAACAAGCGCCGGCTCTCTCCAGAATGGTCTTCCGGAGAGTTTCCCCGGATATCCTGTCTAAATCATCGTCCTGATGGAGGTTATCCTGAAAGTTCCGGTGGGGAAGCATTTCTATGATATCGATGAGCTTAAGCAATCCTAAGGTTCCCAATTCACGCAAGAGACTTTTGGTGATCGGGGCCGATCTCATGAGATATTGGGCTTGGTCCAACCCGGATTTGTACCTCTCCTCGTCTTTGATTGCGATGCTTCTACGCCCAGAAACCCTAATGGCCTTGAGTTTTTTGCTTCCGAAAACGGCTCCCGGCCCCCCCCTCCCGTAAGCTCTGTTTTTGTCATTCATAACACAAGAAAAACGCACCAAATTTTCACCGGCTGGGCCGATGCAGAGAACACGCTGTCCTTTTCCCCTTTCAGGATCCGTGGTCAAACGATTGGTTGTCTCGTGAACATCCAAGCCCCAGAGAGGTGCTTGGGGGATGATTTGGACTTGCTCGGAAGTGATATCTATCATGACAGGTTCTGAAGCCTTTCCCCTGATCATAAGCACATCGTATCCGCTGGATTTAAAGGCATGAGCCCAAGAACCGCCACAATTGGAACTCCCGATCCGGCCTGTTAGCGGAGACTTGAAAACCATATGACCGCGGCATGCTGTTGGGGCTCGTGTTCCGATTAAGGGAGAAGTGGCGATTACGATCACATTATCGGCGTCGAGAGGATTGCAAAGCGGATCGATCTCATCGAAAAATAGACGCGTAGCCAGTCCTCTTCCTCCCAGATATTCTTCGACGACACCGGGAATTAAAGGTTTTTCAGATATTTTTGCTTTGGAGAGATCGATTTCGAGAATTTTTCCGTGATAACCAGGGAATGACATATTACTCATGCAACGTGTTTATTGTTCTGGATTCTAAGCATACTAAATGCCACCCCCAATGACAAGCCTCTGGAAGGGGGAGATATTGTTTTTTTGGATAAAGGTTTGCATTATGATAATATGACCAAGAAGAAAGGCTAATGGCCGTTCATTGCAGCTGGTGTACTGTTGTATATGTTAAAAAGCTATCCTTATTCTTAGTAAATGGAGGCTAGCCATCATGAAAATGAGATTGAGTTTGTGCTGGATAGTGATATCCATATTCTTTTTATTGTGGGCGTGTAATCCCTCCCAAAATCCCGTGAATTTATTCGGCGATAAACTGGACGTAAAGTTACTCGAGGGGGAATGGAAGGGCGATTATTTCAGTAAAGATACGGGAAGGACCGGCACTATTGAATTCACGCTGACTGCCGAAGAAAATAAAGCATTTGGCGATGTTCTGATGATCCCCCGTGGTTCAAGGGAACCCTATCATCCCATCGGATACAAGGATAAAGCAGAGGTCGATCCCCAATTTCCCGAACTTCTGACCATCAACTTTGTGGAAGTATTGGGTAGAAAGGTAAAAGGGGAATTAGCCCCCTATTGGGACCCTGAGATGCAGAGGCGGATGTACACGACTTTTGAAGGAGTTCTGCAGGGGGATACCATACAAGGAACTTTTGAATCCCGGATGGAACAATCTCCTATCTATTTTTATGGTCAGTGGAAGGTTTCCCGAAAGAAAGAATAACAACATGATTTGCCGGGGATTTTAATTGGCTGAGCCACAACCCTTTATTCCCGTGAAGTTGATCTGCGGGATTATTGCATCGAAAGAACGCACAATATTAAGGGCAAAAGAGAGGCTTGCCCAACATTATGGTGAAATTGATTCCAGCAGTCCATTATTTTCGTTCGACTTCACAGATTATTACGAAAAACAGATGGGAAAAAATCTCAAGAGAAAATTCTTGAGTTTTAAAAAGCTCGTCGAACCGGAAAGATTGTGCGCAATAAAACAGGAAACCAATCGATTGGAGGAGGAGATCCGGGAAGAATTTCAATCCCTTCACAGGGTTGTTAATCTCGATCCCGGCTATATGACACCCGCTTCTCTGATCATGGCCACTGCCAAAGATTTTTCGCACCGCATTCCTCTCCAAAATGGCATTTATGCCCATCTGGAATTCTTGTTTGGAAAGGACGAAGTCCGAACCTTGGACTGGACATATCCTGATTTCAAATGCAAAGACTATCAGGAATATTTTCTTGACGTACGCCGGTTTTATCTTTCCCAGCTCAAAAATAAAACTTCCGAATAAACCTTCCTGCCTAGCAACCATCTGAATTATTCACGGACCAAGGTTGCTGTAGCGGTGAAGTTGTGATTCATGATGCTGTATTTGTATACTGCGAATGGATCACGACAAGCCGATGCGGTAAGATTGGTTCGCCCGAAGGGTAAAAAGTCGAGGTTTATAATAATGGATTTGAAAATTTGATCTTCTTGGAAATGAAATATGGCATCGATTTTTTATGAATAATTCAGGAATCGTTAATGTCGAGGGCTGAGATCTCCCTTAACTTCCTCACGATCTCGGGAAGTTCTCGAAGCACTACATGGATGTCTTCTTCTTTGTTGAACCGGCCCAACGAGATCCGGATGGAGGATCGGGCCATTTCTGGTCGCAAACCAATGGCACTCAAGACATGCGAGACTTCTTCCGAGTCTTCGCTGCAGGCGGATCCTGTGGATACAAAGATATCTTTTGTGGCCAAAGATAATAGTATGGCCTCGGCTTCCAAACCATAAAAGGAATAATTCAACGTCCATTTAATCCTTTCTGTTTTATGCCCGTTGAATTTTACTTTGGGAATTTTATCTTCGATGCCACTTTTTAGCATGTCAGCTAGTTTTGCGATGCGTTTTTTATCCTTTTCTCCTTGTTTCTGAACAATCCTACTCGCTTCTCCGAATCCCACGATGCCGATGGTATTTTCAGTGCCAGCCCGCATGAGTCTTTCCTGGTGTCCTCCATAGATAAGGGGCATGATGTTAGTTCCTTTTCGAATGTACAGGGCTCCGATCCCTTTTGGGCCGTAGATCTTGTGGGCAGAAACAGAAAGGAGATCCACACCCAGTTTGTCCACATTGACATCGATTTTTCCGAAGCTCTGAACCGCATCTGTGTGAACGAGCACGCCTTTTTTCTTTGCCATCTTCACGACATCTTGGATGGGTTGAATAGTTCCTAATTCGTTGTTGGCATGCATGATAGAGATAAGAGCGGTCTTCGTGCTTATTGCCTCTTGTAGACGGTTGAGGTCGACAATTCCGGTGTGATCAACGGGGACAAACGTGACTTCAGCGCCTTTTCTCTCGAGATAATTGGCTGTCTCAATCACAGCAGGATGTTCGATCGCGGAAGTGATGAATTCATTTTTTTCGGGCATGGCATCCATAACTCCACGGATAGCGAAGTTATCGGATTCTGTTCCCGAACCCGTGAAAAATATTTCTGTCCTTTTTGCACCCAAAGCCCTGGCGATCGTATCACGGGATTCTGTTACGATCTCTTTGACCATTCTGCCGATCGGGTAGAGTGAGGAAGGATTCCCGAAATGTTCTTTCAGAAATTCCGTCATTTTTACCTGGACCCTTGGATCAATAGGTGTTGTCGCATTATTGTCGAAGTATATCATTTCAAAATCATGCCTCCCTAAAAAAGGATAAACCTTCTTGAGTTTCGAAGATCAGCCTGCTGTATTTTTTTCGATAATGCTGACGACTTCGAATCCCGCTCTTTTCTGCCCTTCCTTGGCTGCTGCTCCGATGTGGGGCGTCGCTATCACATTGGGATGATCGATCAGCGTATATTCATCAGGGGGCTCTTTTTCGAAAACATCGATGCCTGCTGCTCGCACTTTTCCCGATTCAAGCGCCTCATACAGGGCCTTTTCATCGACCGTCCCGCCGCGGGATGCATTGACCAAGATCACGCCATCCTTCATTTTGGCAAATTCTGCATCACTGATCATGTGTTTTGTCTGTTCATTCAAGGGCAAGTGGAGAGAAATCACCTCCGATTGTGCCAGAAGTTCATCCAAATCGACCTGTTTGAGATCCAGATCTGTCTGAACGTCGATAATATCATAGACCAGAACCTGCATGCCGAAGGCTGAACCAAGTCGAGCCACTTCCAGTCCGATCCTTCCGCTGCCTATGATTCCCAATGTTTTTTGAAATAACTCTGTTCCCGAAAGGGCCTTTTTTTCCCACTTGTGAGCCTTCATCGATAGATTGGCCTTGCCATGGTTTCGGACGGCTGCCAACATCAATCCCAGTGCGTGTTCGGCGACGGAGGTTGTTGTGGCTGCCGGCGTGTTGTTCACCTGAATTCCTTTCTCTTTAGCTGCCTCACGATCGATATTGTCCAGGCCGATTCCAGCTCTCACGATGAGTTCGAGATTGGAGGCTGCTTGGATGACGTTTCGTGTTATTTTGGTGGCGCCTCGGACGACGGCAATGTGGAATTCCGGAATCGTATTGATGAGCTCTTGTTCGTCCATTCCTGTCTTCATTATGACTTCCAGGCCAGGAAGGGCCTTGAGCTTTTCAAAAGCATCAGGGTTCATAGGATCGGCCACGAGTACTTTTTTCATTCCCAATTCTCCTTTAGAACATCCTCAGCGGCTTTGATGGCTTGGCCACTCTCAAAGCCATACTCGAGCTCCGACAGTGTCATTTCCATCGCGCTCAGGGCTATGATGACATCGAATCCTCCCATATATCCGAGGTGGGCAATCCTGAAAAATTCTCCTTTGTGGGGATCCTGAGCACCTGCGATATAGGCTCCGTATTTCCCTTGCATCAATTTGACGAACTGGACTCCGTCGATTCCATCTGGAGTTTTGACAGCAGTTAATATATTCCCGGGTTTTTTGGACAGGAGTTCCAGTCCGATAGCCTGCACAGCAGCCCGGGTTGCATCCCCGAGAATGCGATGGTGTTCAAAAAGATTTTCAAGCCCCATGGATCGGATGATATCCAATGCTTTTTTCTGTTGTATGATCAAAGTAATCGCAGGTGTCCAAGGAGTTGTGCGTTTGCCGATGCTCTTCTTAGCAGCCTTGGCGTCGAAATAAAACTTAGGCAATGTGGACTTTTCCACCAGATTCCATGCCTTGGGGCTGAAAGCGATATATCCCAGTCCTGGTGGGATCATGAACGATTTTTGAGATCCAGAAACCAGGATATCGACGTTCCATTCATCCATCGGACAAGGGGTTGCTCCCAACCCGGAGATGCCATCTACCACAAGAATCGTGTCTGTTCCGCCTACGACCTCTCCGAAGCCTTGAATATCATACACTGTGCCTGATGATGTTTCTGAAAGCGTGGCAAAAACCGCTTTTGTATCAGGCTGGGTTTTTAGCTCATCGGCAAGTTGTTCTTTGGTGAAAGGTTGACCCCATTCCAATGAGATCTCTTTGACCTCGACTCCGTAGGCTCGGCAGATTTTTCCCCACCGTTCTCCAAATTTTCCACCGCTTAGGGTTATGACCTTGTCTCCGGCGCAAAGCGTGTTAACCACTGCTGTTTCCATAGCTCCTGATCCGGATGAAGTCAGGATAAAAACGTCCTGTTCTGTCTGAAAGACATACTTCAATCCCTCGCTTGTTTCCATAAAGATATTGGAAAACTCAGGTGTCCGATGGTGAATAATAGGTTCAGCAGCAGCTGAAAGAACTTTCTCCGGTACGGGTGTGGGACCAGGAGAAAGGAGATAATATTTTTTGATCATATGAATCCTCCTTTTGGGAATATTATTACAGATAAAAGTAGCAGAATTTCCCTGAACAGTCAATCAAAGTTGGCGCAAGAGTTCGGTGAGCAGGGCAGTCCTGCGCACTAAAGAGGGAAGAAGCAAATGCTCGTTGTCAGCGTGAATGCCCTCGCCATCTGGGCCTAATCCATCTATGGTGGGCACTCCCAGGCTCGAAGCGATGGAGGCATCCGATCCTCCACCGGTTTTTCCTGCTTCAAGGGGCATCTTGAGTGTGGCATCAGCAATTTCTCGAATTCGGGAAAGGAATGCAGATGAGGCTTCTGTTTTTTCCATTGGAGGTGTTGAACTTTCGACGTAAAAGCGTATTTTTGCCCCTGGAGAAATGGGACTTAATTGTTTGAAGGTGTCCAAAATCTTTTGTTTGTACGCATTTGTCCAAAATCTTATATCCAGTGTGGCAGAGGCTCTTTCTGCAACGATATTCGCTTTTTCCCCTCCGTTTATCAATCCGATACTCAAAGTTGTTCCTTTTGTCTTTCGCAAATTTTTGAGCACCCTTAGCTGGTCCATGAGTTCCTCTATGGCGTTTATGCCTTTATCCGGTGTTCCCGCATGTGCCGCTTTGCCACTAGCATCCAACCGTACGACCAAACGCCCTTTCCTTTGTATCTTCAGCCCTCCACCGGGGAGCGAGGGTTCCAGGCACAAAACATACTCTGATTTTCGCGCTAATTTCCGGATAATATCATAGGATGTGTCGTCACCGATCTCTTCAGCGGAATTGATGAAGACGACGATATTTTTCTGGGGCTCAATGTTCAACTCATGGAGTGTTTTTATGGCGTAGAGAGCCATGACAAGCCCTGCTTTCATGTCCAAAACTCCCGGGCCGTATATTTTGCTGCCGCTGAGATAAAATGGCATATTTTGTATTCTTCCAACAGGCCAGACAGTGTCGATATGGGTGAGCACAAGAATCTGTTCTTTTTTTGCCTTTGCTTTCAAACCAGGATACTGGACGGTGTACAAGTCGCCGATCTTTTTCTGCGGGAATCGCGTGGCGTTTGCCCCCACTTTTTTAAACTCTTTGATGATAAAATCCGAGCATTTATCCACAGCTTTTTTTTCTATGGAAGGGGATTCCAGACTCACGAGTTCTTTGAGAAGATTCACCATTTCTCCCTGACGTGATTTGAAATAATGATGAAATTCCATGATTTCTCCTTAAGGTGTCTGCGTTTACCGTTTCAATTTTTCACTTAATGTATCACAACTTCCTACAAATTTTAAACGAAATTTGTAAGAAATTGATGGTAAGGGGAAAAAAACTGAATTATTCATAAAAAATGCCGATACTTCTTATTATTCCAGCAATATCAGAATAAAATCTGATATTATCCTAATATTTTCATCGGCATTTTTCACCCAATGGGCGAGCCGATCTTAATGCATCTGCTTCGTTACAGGGCATTTGCGGTGGATAACCACAGCTGCATACCATGTGCCTCGCACCCATTAATGCTAGGGTGAAGTGGAGGGGCTCGACTCGTGAATAATCCAGGTTAGGAAAAGAAAGACATGATTTTTTTATAGATTGTTGTCATTCTTCTCAAAATCCGTCCCAAAGGTCTCTGTCCAAGTTTTATTGCATGAAACCGGCATACTTCATGGCAGCACATACAATGGATACATCGGGATTTATCGATACATGCTTTACCCTCCAGCATTTGAGCTGCCCCTTTTGGACAGATGTCCACACACTCTTGGCATGCGGCGCATTTTTTTTGCAAAACTCTTGGAATCAACACCAGTTGCCACTGGATAAAACCGTGCAGGAAGGCCGGTATATTTTTGCGGATCAGGCCGACGGCAATGGCCGATTGTTTGAAGTCTTTGACCTCTATGTCTTGTATTTTCTCTCCCAGGATTTCAATCTCCGCCATTTGTGCTGTTCCAATTCCTCTTTTGGCTGCGTCTATCGTTGTGTGAATCTGCATCGGGTCCAATCCGATTATTTTTGATGCGACAGCATCCAGTGCTACCGCATCGGAGCTGGCCAGGATCAGCCCGACCTTCTTCGGAGATCCTGCCGAAGGACCTTCCCCTTCCATCGCATAAATAGCATCCATGATATTAAGATGAGGGGGAGCACAGGAAAATATGTCCACAAGCATTTGACCGAAGATTTCGCTTTTTGCATACTCCCGATGATAGCTGCATCGGAGTCCGTAAGGGATGACGCCGTACATATTTTTAATGGCCCCAGTGAAGGCCATAAAAGAATGGGTTTTCAGTTTAGGAAGGTTGATGAGAAAATCTGAATCCAAAACCAAAGGAGAGATGTATAACTTGGTCAATATCTGTCCATTACATGCGGTCTCCCGGAAACCGATTTCCTTCAGGTTCACAAGACGGACTCCTAAGGCCGTGCAGATCTTTCTGTAACCCGAAATCAGATAGCCGTCTTCCTTTTTGGATTGAATATCATCGCCCACCGTGATTTCACAACCCATATCGAGCAATAGCCCAAGCAATGCTTTCGTGAAAACCGGATGGGTAACTATCATGTCATCGGGAGGGGAAGGAGGGGAGAGGTGATTGATTTTGACAAAAACACGGGATTTGGGCTGGATGATGTGCTCCAAACCACCGAGGAAATCGAGGCTTTTGAGCAAAGCGAGACGGACAATTTCGCTTTCATAACCAAACGCCCGTTGGATTGAAACTTTTGTTTTTGGCATATTTCGTTCGGTATTATACCAGAGTCCATTGACTTCAACACGCGAGTTAACTAGCCTGGATTATTCACGAGCCGAGACCCTTCGCCCCACCCAACATTAAGATGTACATAAACTCGAAAGAATGGTACTCTTGAAAATGTTTTTGTTGTCATTTGCAGCAATGTCAGGATAACTTCCTGATATTGCTGAAGTAAAAAAAGCATCGGCATTATTTATGAATAGTTCAGGTTAGTTTATTCTCATGAATATGTGGATTGTTGCCGGCCAAATTGTCTTAACACTTCTGATTATGTTTTTTGCCTGGTTTTCTTTTGTTAGCGTTCGTGAAAAAGAAAAAAAGGCTTTTGTGCAAAGCACAATGTTCCTGATTCTTTTCCTATCCCTCAATATCATATTAATTCTTGTCTCACCTGCTCTAAAAACATACCTGTTTGCTGGTATGGCCGTATTTTTTTCCGTTTTTTTCTTGTGGCTGTTCATTTCACCCACTCCTAAAAAGAGCATCGCTGTTGTCGGGGATCAAAATAAGATCGATGAAAGGGATGTGATCTTCGCGCGGTTTGATTGCCAGGAGGGAACGCAAATTCTCAAAGATTACTACGCCAGTCACCCGGAATTCGAATCGGTGGACAGCCAGATCAGGCAGTTGCCTGACTTGTTCGATCCTTTCCATAACAAAAAAAATACGAGGCTTTTTTCTCTTGCTGCGGCAGAATTCGATTTTCTCGAGCACCAACTGACAGAAGTGGATGGAAAAACAGGACCCGAATGTGTGACATCCTCGGATGAAGAAAATTCCAAGCTTATCAAGCAAATCATAAATTACCTTGGTTCGGATCTCTGCGGGATAGCAGCGCTCGACCAGTCCTATGTTTATTCCCATACTGGTCGGGGACCAGACATTTCCGGAAAAGAAATCGTGCTTGACCACAGGTTTGCCATCGTTTTTGCCGTTGAGATGGATTTGGCGATGGTTGCCGCGGCACCCAGAGCGCCGGTTGTCGTGGAGACAGGAAAGCAGTATGTCGAGGCTGCCAGGATTTCCATCATCGTGGCAAACTTTATCCGCCGCATCGGGTATTCGGCCAGATCCCATGTTGCCGGAAGCAATTACCAGGCCATGCTTCCCCCTCTGGGCTGGCGGGCAGGATTGGGCGAGTTAGGAAGAATTGGAATGTTGATCACAGCCAAATATGGGCCTCGAGCAAGATTAGGACTAGTGACCACGTCTCTTCCTTTAAAGCCTGATAAGCCAAAAATCCTCGGTATCCAGGATTTCTGTGAAAAATGCAAGAAATGCGCCGTCAATTGTCTTGCACAGGCGATTCCCCATGGCGATAAAAAAGAAGAAAACGGTGTGCTTAAATGGGTTTTGAATCGTGAGGAATGTTACCGCTATTGGAGAAAAGCGGGGACAGATTGTGCCATGTGCATGTATGTATGCCCGTACAGCAAACCTGTCAATCTATTCCATAATTTCATAAGCGCTTTGGCAGCCAAATCTTCACTGGCCCAGTCAATATCCGTTTGGGGGGACGATTTTTTCTACGGCAAAAAACCGGTGAGAAAAAAATCCCCTTTTTAAAAGGTTTTTTTATTTGCCATCAAGCATGTTGGACAGTCCAGTGCTCAAACAGTCCTCTTGAATTCATCCCCATCTTTTGCTATGGAACGAATTTTAGGATAGGGTTTGACACCGTTGTTTCAAATAATATATATGGTGAAGGGATAAGTTTTTAAAAGAAGAAGGAATCCTGTGGCCTTGGAACCTTTACGGTCGAAAATATGAATATGGGCAAATTGAGTCAAATCCTTTTCGATAAGCACAAAATATATAGCATCACAGTCGGTGTGCCTCCTGTTATACAGACGGATGAGAACATCATAGGAATGCGCGTCAGCCCTAGCATCTACACTTCTTTGAGAGAAATAGACCTGTACATAGAGGCGGTTTCCTATTATGTGAAAAACGGATTGCCTGCATGATTGATCCCAACACAGATTGGAGTCTTGAAAAAGACCTAGCCCATATCAGAAAAAACTTCCCGATTCTGGATAAATGCGTTTATTTGGTCAGTAATTCATTGGGAGCCGTACCTTTGCAGGTGCGGGATGCCTTGGATCAATTTTTCACACTATGGGCTGAGGAGGGAGTAACCGCTTGGGAGAAGGAATGGTGGCTCCTTTCACAGAAAGTGGGGAATAAGGTGGCATCCCTCATCGGGGCCGAGGAAAATACGGTGGCGATGATGACCAACGCCACCTTATGCCATTGGGTGGCCCTTTCGACACAGTTCTCTTCTGATAATGGAGCAAGAAACAAGGTGGTCATGACCGACCATGATTTTCCTTCCATCATTTATGCGGTTTCCAAGATCTGCTCATTCACGGACTGGGAGCTGGATGTGGTCCAAAGCCGCGGCAGGCCCGGGATCGATGCGGACGAAATACTCAAGCGTGTGGATGAAAAAACCCTATTTGTGGCCACATCCCATGTGTATTTCAAATCGGCCTATATCCAGGATGTATTCCGGATAGCCCAACATGCCCGCAGCAAAGGCGCAATGACGCTGATCGATGGGTATCATGCACCCGGAACTGTCGCTGTGGATGTGAAAGAGCTGGGCGTGGATTTTTATATCGGCGGATGCTTGAAATGGTTGTGCGGGGGGCCAGGAAACGCGTTTCTGTACGTGCGCCCAGAACGCCAAGAGACTATTGAGCCCTTGTTGACAGGTTGGCTAGCCCACAAAAATCCTTTCGCTTTTTCCCGAGAGATGGAATACACGGAAGGGGCGTACAAGCTCATGTCGGGGACACCTCCCATATCTTGCCTGTACACCGCAATGGCTGGGTTGGACATAATTCAAAAAATCGGAAAAGGACCCATACGCCAGAAATCTATCGAGCAAACGGGAATGCTGATCGCAAATGCCTCAGGGAGGGGATTCCCGGTCCACACTCCCGTTGAGAAAGAGAAGAGAGGCGGAGCGGTATCCATCGGCCTGCCTTATGCCCACCAGGTCAAGCAGGCCCTGATTCAAAAAAAAGTGAAGGTCGATTTTCGAAAGGGAACGGATGAGGAACCGGACATCGTTCGAGTCGGCCCTCATTTCTACACCACAGATGAGGAGATCGAACTTCTGTTCCATCTAATAGATAAGATTCTAGCCTCTGGAGAATACAAAAAATTCGCCAGTAAATCTGAACTTGTCACCTGATCCGTGACAAAAAATCAGTTTTGAAAAATGGCGAGGAATGGTTTATATTAAGTACATAAGTCAATAGGAGTAGAGGTGCAGGTTGAATAACATTTCACGGAGGAATTTCCTGAATCACGCTGTATTCCTGTTCGGTTCTGCCCTCGGGATTCCTTTCCTCTCTTTCAGTGAAGAACATCCATCCTTTCTTCAACTCCAAAAAAACGGAAAGCTCGACCAGCGGGTGGAACAGCTCTATTCCATCTATGAGAACTGTCATCTATGTCCGAGGGATTGTCGGGTAAACAGGATCAAAGGACAGACCGGTAAGTGTCAGGCGACAGCAAAAGTGAAGGTGTCCAGTGCTGCTCCTCATTTCGGAGAGGAAGCTCCTTTGGTGGGGAGAGGAGGGTCGGGGACCATTTTTTTCTCAAACTGCAATCTGCGTTGTGTATACTGTCAAAACTATGCGATCAGTATTGAGGGGGAAGGAATAGAAATACCGGACAGACGATTGGCCGAAACCATGATCAAACTCCAGAAATTGGGCTGCTCTAACATAAACCTCGTTACGCCAACCCATTATTTGCCTAGCATTGTTAAAGCACTACAATTGGCGATTCCGATGGGGCTTCGTATCCCTCTCGTCTATAACACGAGCAGCTACGAAAAATTGGAGATATTGCAGTTGCTGGATGGCATCGTTGATATCTATCTCCCTGACTGCAAGTACATGGAGCCTTCACATGCCGCGGAATATTCGGATGAGGCATATAATTATCCTCATTATGCCAAGATTGCGCTGAAAGAAATGTTTCGGCAGGTAGGAGATCTTCTGGTTCACCGAGGAATAGCTGTTAGAGGTTTGATCATCAGGCACTTAGTTCTACCCAATGGCATTTCAGGGACCAAAGAATTCTTGAAATTTGTGGCCGAGAACCTTCCCAAGACCACCTATATCAATATCATGAGACAATATAGACCCGAATACAAGGCTTTTGAATATCCAGAATTATCCCGAAGGATCACCCGGAAAGAATATTCTGAAGCACTGAGCTGGGCAAAACAGTATGGGCTCCAGCGTCTGGATAGATAACAAGTGAAAATCAGAAAGAGAACGAAACTCCGACAATCTATCGCAAAACTTTTGTGTCCCTTGTTGTTCATTGGATTGAGTATTTCTTTTTTGAATGATGGTGTTTTGGCCGAGATTCATTACCTGTGGAAAAATGTCTATATTGGGGCATTGGAAGCAGATAACTGGGCTGGAATGTTGCTAGCTCCACATTCAGAAAGTGCCTTTGCCTTCCGGATCCGAACTAAAAAACAGGATGAGGTAGTAGAGGGAATCGATCATCTTTTTCTGGTTTCGGAAGTAGGCCCGCATTCTCCTGACGGGCAATATGCCCGTATCAAGTTGGACTTGGGACTTCCATTCGGGAAAGAGGATGGTACGCCTATCCTTAAAAAGCCTTCCAAAAAACCGACAACACTCGTGATGGAATGGTCCCGTCAAAGCGAAAAGACAGTCATAGGACGGATTTTTGTGCCCGCTGGGATCGAGGTCGATCTGATCCATTATTTTCCTTGGGATTTCGAGGGTACGTACCAAGCCCTAGCCAATGGTCACATACGAGGGGAAAGCGCAACTCCCGAAAAACACTATTACATGTTCTGGACCAGTCAGGAAGGGATCCTAGCGGAGGATTTACAGGAAAAAACTTTAACTCTCCGATTCCCGGAAACGAAAAAAAAACATATTTATTTTGTGGCTTCTGTCGGACAGGACATGAGGATCCTGCGCAACCAAATTTATCGGTACAAAAATGAGGCTATCATCGACAAATTTCTAGAGGAAGAGGAAAACAGATATCAAAGAAAGAGAGTCAAAATCGATGGGTTGTATGAAGGAGTGGGAGAAGCCATCACGAATAACCTATTCTGGATGACACTATATCAACCCGGAAATCACCGTCTGTACACACCAGCAGGAAGACGTTGGATTTTCCCCTCAGAGGAAGGTCGCGATCAATGGACGATTTATGGGTGGAACTCCTTCTTCAATGCTTTATTATTATCTGTCGAGAGCGTTAAGCACGCAAAAGATGTCATTCAGTCTGTTCTCGAAACGCAATACCCGAACGGAAATATTCCCCATTGGAAAGATAAGTTTGGGGGAACTCCGGATCGGTCTCAACCTCCTGTCGGTTCCTTTGTGATGTGGAAGTGTTTCCAGAGAGACGGCGACATGGACTTTCTTCAATACGCGTATCCCTATCTGAAGAGATGGCATGCATTCTGGAAGAGTAAAAAAACAAATGGTCAAGACAGACGAGATGGAAACGGAGATGGACTTTTGGAATGGGGTTCGGACACAGGCTTGATCGCTTCCTGGGTTCCTTCTTGGGAAGAAGATGCCAGCGGGGAAACCCGGGCCAGTTGGGAATCGGGCCAAGATGATCTGCCCAATTGGGATAGGGCTGTTTTTAATGAAGCGACAGGAACTTTGACCATGAATTGTGTCGATTTGAATTCTTTGTATGTATTAGATGCGTGGTGCTTGGCGCAAATGGCCAGAATTTTGAAAAACGATCAGGATTTTGTTAGTTATACGGAAGAATATGAGCAGATGAAAGATCTGATCAATAATAATCTTTGGAACGAAGCAGATGGCTTTTATTATGATCGGTATTGGGATGGGAGTTTTTCCAAAAAAAAAGCGGCATCCAATTTTTACCCGCTTTTAGCAAAGATCCCTGACCAAAAGAGGGCTCTTCTCCTGAAAAAGCGCCTGTTGAATGAGGAAGAATTCTGGGGGGAATACGTAGTCCCTACCATATCTCGAGATGATCCTGAATTTGCGGATCAGGATTATTGGAGAGGCAAGATCTGGTCGCCCACCAACTACTTGATTTACCAAGGTTTGAAGGCTTATGGTTTTGATGCCGTTGCCTCGGAGTATGTCAAAAAAAGCGCAGAATTGTTCATGCGCAGCTGGGTAAATTTTCAGCTCTGTCCAGAAAATTTCGATTCTCGAACCGGCGAGGCGGGAGGACTAAGGCACCAAAGTTGGGGACCTCTTTTTGCTTTGGTCGCCTTGGAAGAATACATGGATTTCACCCCATGGGATGGTTTCAGATTTGGGATGATACAACCTGAAAAAAGAGGAAAGCTGTCCCGGCTTTATATACAGGGAAGACATTACGATATTGAAGTTTCTCCAAAAAAAGTCAAATTGAAGGAAGAGGGAAAGGTTATTCTGAAGGCAAACAAAGCTGCTGTTTTTCGTCGTTTTCTTTACTCGGAGAATGAAGTGGCGTTCGATATCACGACTCTTAAAAGAACCGAAATAAGAATCAATCTCTTAACCAGGGGAAGATACCAAATCGAAGTTGATAATCAACCGGCAGAAATCTTTGAGGGGAAATCGACAAAATTTAAAATTCCTGAAGGAGAACACAATGTTCTCATCTTGCTATTGGAAAAAAAGGAATAACAATGCGTATTCATGATAACATCCTTAACCTCATTTCATTAGAGGGAAAGACGGCGATAGTCACAGGAGCCGCTTCAGGGATTGGATCGGCTGTAGCCAGACGATTAGCTGAAGCTGGAGCGAATGTTGCCTTGTTTGACGTCGATAAACACAAAGGCCCGCAGATCGAGGAGGACATCCGACAGCTGGGAACCAAAGCAAAATTTTATGCATGCGATGTTAGTTTTCGCTCCGATTGCCAGAATGTGATCGATGGCGTGTCGAAAGATTTTGGGAATATCGATATCTTGGTGAATAATGCCGGTGTGATCAACAGAAAAGACATTGTCGCGCTGAGCGAAGAGGAATGGGACCATGTTCTGTGTGTCAACTTGAAATCAGTCTATCAGCTCTCCCATCTAGTGATTCCTCGTATGGTCCAGAATGGAGGAGGATGTATAGTCAACATAGGATCCGGTTGGGGAATCAAAGGGGGACCCAACGCCGTTGCCTATTGTGCATCCAAGGGTGGGGTGGTCAACCTGACTCGTGCTATGGCTATCGATCATGGCGAACAAGGAGTTAGGGTGAATTGTGTTTGCCCGGGGGATGTCCACACAGAGCTTCTCGAAAGAGAAGCGGCACTAGTGCATCAGGATTTCGGCGAATTCCTTGCGGAAGCAGCAGACCGGCCTATTCCTCGTGTGGGGAGCCCGGATGATGTGGCCAATGCTGTTCTTTTTCTGACCTGCCAGTTGTCCAGTTGGGTGACCGGGACTGTTTTTGTCGTGGATGGCGGCGGGCTGGCTTAGCCTGCGTAACTTTTTTTTTATTCTCCCCCTCTCTATATCAGTCAACTCCTTTTCAAAATAAAGCAATACACGCAACCCTGTTCCAGCACTAAATGCAATATGCAATCTTACTGAGATGATGGAACCTTATAATTTCTAAGTGTCGCCATGATATTAAAGGATTATGAAGAACCTAACGCTTGAGCTCACTGGTTTTTACGAAGCGCAGCGGAATAGCGGTCAGATGCAGCGCTTTGTCACAAGCTATATAGCTGACGGTTTAAATATCCTGGAGGGTCATTGGTGTACACGCGCCAGGATTGAATCTGCACCTTGGATGCAAAAAAAACGGAAAAAGCTTGACTTTCTCGAAGAGATAATAGAAAAGAAAAACAACTCGATCGGATAAAAGGAGACGACATGAACATTTATATCATCATCATCCTGAGTTACCTGGCTGTGCTGACCATCATGAATTTTTGGCGCTCCAGCCGCGTCAAGAGTAAAGACGATATGATGGTCGCAGGCCGACAGATCTCCATGACCAAAATGGTGTTTACTCTCATCTGCACCTGGATCGGCAGTGGGACCTTTATAGCCGGAGCAGAATTGGCCGCAAAAGCGGGTTGGAGTGCTTTGTGGTTTCCTGTGGGGGCTTGGATAGGTATCATCATCATCTATTTTCTGGCTGCAAAAATTAGGACATTCGGCCAGTACACAGTCGGAGATATTCTGGAAGTCCGGTATGGCCCTGTGGCTAGAATTTTTGGCGCCATTGCCATAATCATAAGTTTTACAGTCATTGTCAGCTATCAGTTCAAGGCTGGAGGATACATCCTAAATGCTATTTCGGAGGGGGCCATCTCTGTGGAACAAGGAATGTTCATGTCCTTTGTTTTTGTGACCCTTTTCACAGCGATTGGGGGAATGATCGCCGTTACTAACACAGACCTTCCCAACGGTATCATTATCCTATCGGCAACAATCCTGGCTACGCCATTAACCATCATCGCGGCAGGAGGCTGGGATAAGATCAAAGCGATCCTTCCGGCATCCCACTTCCAGGTAATCAGTCAGGAATTCGGGGCCAATCCATACTTGAAGATCCCGGCTATCGGCTTGTCCACCTTGTTGCTGCTTCTTGGTGTTCAAAGTATGTACCAAAAGTTTTACAGCGCACGCAATCCACGGGAAGCCAAAAAGGCGGCAGGCATTTGGGTCGTGGGGACTATTATCGTTGAAGGAGTTGCGATTGTGATAGCGGTTTTCGCAGCAGCTCATTTCTGGCAGGAACTACAGGCGGGGACCATGGAACATGCCTCTGTTATCATCATGGCAGCCAAGAGGATGATATGGTTTCCCATAGGTGTTCTGCTATTAGGGGCAGCTACAGCGGTTGTCATATCTACAGGAATGAATTATTTGTTATCGCCGACGACCACGATGATTCATGATATTTATCTTCGGTTTCGGAGAAAGGACAAACCCGAGGAGAAGATGGTTTGGCCGCAGAGAATTTTAATCATTATAATGGGTTGCGTTGCCGTATTCTTAGCATGGAAAATGACGTCTGTTCTCGAACAGGCCTTTTTTGCGTATACATTGTATGGAGTTGTCATCACGCCTGCTCTTTTGGCTGCTTTGTTATGGAAAAAAGTGACAAAGACGGCAGGAGTCGTCTCGATCATTTTGGGAACGATCGTGACCTTGGGACTGAAGCTGGCAGGTTCTTTCTGGCCTTCGATCATGAAACCCGTCGGTAATCCCAATGCCGATCCGTTTGGGATTCCGATCATTTATTGGGGGTTGACAGCTTCTGTCTTAAGTTTGGTGATCCTTTCCTTTGTGACCAAGCCTCCTTCCAAAGAAGTGATCGAAAGATTTTTCCCTGAAAAAAAACAAGAAAGCTAGGGACTTAATATTTTAATGCCATTATCAAGCGGATCCTCGATGAGGTCCTGACATGAGCTGTTCGATCGATTCATGCCTGAGGTTTATTTTGATTTTGGGATTGATTTGTCTGCCATCTTTTTTTGTGTAAACCTCAAAATGACTCCCTTGTGTGGATAGATCTTTCTACTCAGCTCAATCGCCAGGTCATCGTGGATAAGCAAGAAGGACAGTACTTGGGCCACCCCACAACCGTCCTCCTGGAAGATGGACAAAACATGATTGCCGTGTACCCCAAGGGACACGGAAGGGGCGCAATCGTTATGAAACGAAGCAATGACGGAGGGAAGACGTGGAGCGGTCGCCTTTCTGTCCCCGAATCGTGGGCGACATCTCAAGAAGTCCCGACCATACATCGGGTAATCGATCCCCAGGGGAAAAAGCGGCTCATCCTGTTTTCCGGATTGTACCCCATCCGGATGGCATTATCCGAGGATGATGGGAAGTCCTGGACTGAGCTTCAACCTATCGGAAAATTTGGCGGCATTGTGGCCATGGCCTCTGTCGTAAAATTGCGGACAGGAGACGGTCATTATATGGCGATGTTCCATGACGATGGGAGGTTTATAAATGAGTTTGGGGAACGATCCGACAACATGATTCTTTATAAAATATTTTCCAAAGATGGGGGAATGAATTGGTCCGATCCAGAGGAGATATTCAAGTCCTCCTCTATCCACCTCTGCGAACCGGGAGTGATCCGTTCTCCAAATGGCAAACAGCTCGCTGCCCTCTTGAGAGAAAACCGACGAGAGTGCAACTCGCATGTTATTTTTTCAAATGATGAGGGGAAAACATGGTCTCCTCCGAGAGAACTTCTCCTTATCCTTACTGGAGACCGCCATACGGGGAAATATGCTCCGGATGGAAGACTTTTTATCTCCTTCCGTGATAGGACTCCTGAAAACAATAGCCCGACCGAAGGAGATTGGGTGGGGTGGATCGGAACATACAAAGATATTGTGCTTGGTCGTAAGGGACAGTACCGTGTAAGGCTGATGGACAATACAAAAGACTGGGACTGTGCCTATCCCGGGGTCGAAGTGCTTCCTGATGGCACATTCGTAACGACCACCTATGGCCACTGGACAGAAGGGGAGTCACCCCATGTTGTCAGTATCCGTTTTACCTTAAAAGAAATCGATCAAATGTCTTCCGACGAGATTCATTAGGGAGGAATCGATGCGTCTACATTTTTTCCGTTTGATTGCCAGTCTGATCATATGCCAAATAGCCAGTTTTATCGGCTCGATCTTCACAATCCCGGCTATTCCAGGTTGGTATGCATCCCTGGAAAAGCCGACATTCAATCCGCCCAACTGGATTTTTTCACCGGTCTGGATTTTTCTTTATTTGCTGATGGGAGTAACGCTGTATATTCTCTGGCAGAATTTGCCGAAAACCAAAGCCAAAATAGCTCTGGTGTTTTTTGCATTTCAGCTGGCTTTGAACATTTTGTGGTCTGTGATTTTTTTCGGACTCAAATTACCGATGGTAGCATTCATTGAGATTATTATCCTCTGGATTTTTGTCCTTCTGACCATGATAAAATCTTCAAGGGTATCCAAAGCATCCGTCTATTTGCTTTTGCCGTACATCCTGTGGGTAAACTTTGCGGCTGTGCTGAATTTTTTCCTGTGGCGTTTGAATATATAGATACCCACGGCTAAAGCCGTGGTACTTATCAAAACTCAAGCTTCGCTTGACCTAAATCCTGGGTTTGCTGCCATTCAAGATATTTGAGAATTTTGGCCTCATCAATACCGACTGTCGATACAAAATAACCCGGTGACCAGAACACATTCTCTTTCCAGTAAACCTTGTCCAACCACAAAAACTTTTTCCTTATTCGACTTGCCGTCATCCCTTTC
>Ga0114930_10000174_pt1 | contig 69998 bp, 51 predicted proteins | sample AnhtaG_FD_87300 | JGI IMG/M metagenome (GOLD analysis project Ga0114930, IMG submission 87300) | Deep subsurface microbial communities from Anholt, Denmark to uncover new lineages of life (NeLLi) - Anholt_01485 metaG | ecosystem: Environmental > Aquatic > Marine > Oceanic > Sediment | place...
AACCAAAGGCGTTTGCGTGTTCGTTATGAAAAACGTGACGATATTCATCAAGCGTTCCTAATCATAGGCTGTTTCCTAATCTGCTGGCGACGAGTTATGGAGTTTTGTTAGAGTGCCTAAATAAATTAGGGATTGCATTAGAAGAACGTTCTTCTTTACTTAATTTTGAGTTTATGTATGATTGTAAAAAAGATCCTGGCCTTGTTAATGAATTGGTAAGTTATGAATGATTTAGAGATAAGGCAAAACTTCCACAGGAAAAGACTGAGACGGCAACATACCCAAAAAGATACACTTGTGATTGACGAGCTTGGTTTGAATCATGGGAAATGTCGGGCCGATATTGCTGTGGTTAACGGTTATCTTACAGGCTATGAGATTAAGAGCAACAAAGATTCGCTCCGCAGGCTTGAGGAGCAAGTTAAATCATATAATGCAGTTTTTGACAAAGCATTCTTAATTGCGGGAAATCGTCATATCAACTCAATTCAAAACTACGTCCCTGAGTGGTGGGGTGTGATCGAGTCTGTGAGAGGCCGGAGAGGTGCTGTCAATTTTAAAATTACCCGTAAGGGACGGACTAATAAAAATATAGACTTGTTATCTATAGCACAATTATTATGGCGTGATGAAGTGATAGAGATACTGCAGAAGAACAAAGTTCCTAACAAAATACTTCGTCAACCTCGTACGGTTTTGTATGAGCGGCTGGTAGAAACTCTTAATGCGTGTGAACTCCGAAAAACGATCAGAGAGTATCTTAAGAAGCGTAAAAACTGGCGATATCACGAGTCACCTTTTCGATATGATGGTTTGTGCCAACCTGGCGCCACATCGTAAGATTACCGGTCTTGCCACCGTTTGCACACTGCTGGATATACTCATCCCCCCAGGAGAAGGTCGAGCCGCAATAGTAGCGAGAGATCAGGACTTTTTTACTAAGTTCACGATACTGCTCATATTTATGCTCTCTAACATTCTCTCCTTTTACAATATACCAACTGTCATCAATAGTATACCTGATTGTTGCATAAGGCTTCACTAATCTCATATCCAATTCAAGAACCTTTGGGTGGGATATGGCATAATCACCAAAAGCTGGAAGTCGCAACTTTGCTTTTCTCAAATCAGAAATTAACATCTTATATAATTTCCATTCATAGCGAGGAACTATTTCTCCTCCCTTTTTAACAACCGCCATGGTTTCAGGAAAAGAGGTGCTCATAATTGTAAAGGTTCGCCAGCCATTTAAATAAGGTAATTTACTCACAATCGCCTGAATAACCATTGAGAATCCTTCAGGTGGGACAAAACTTGGTGCACCTAAATCTAAGACAAGATCGCAATCGCTGGTCGGAATACCCAACTTTGACAAAAGACCATCTAATTCTTCTTTGAACGAACTCTTTGCGGCCTGCTCTATTGTTATTCTTAGACAAATACCTTTTTTATCTTTGACCGAAGCAGCTTTAATTTCTCGCTGATATTCCTCATCTCTGAGCAGGCCTGTTACTGGTACAGCTATGCATTGAATTGCACGGAGTTCATTAAAAATAAAACGTATAGGGTGAACACCGTTTTCCATCCTCTCAGCAGGTGGAATGAGATTTAAATCAACAAAACAAGGAGAACTCCCCCATTTCTTATAGATTTTTTTTAGTGCAAAATCAGACAAGAGTCCGTCGATAGTCTTTTTTTCTTTTTTTTCTTCGAAATCCCATCCAAGTCCTGGAATTTCTATTAATGGCGTAAACATACGCTTCATTGTGTCTGGTAATCGCCACACAGCTTGATACTCCCCCTGTTTCCACCGGAGGCATGGTACATAATGACGATGGTCAAAGTTCATCATTTTCTCCTTCACTGGAAAAGTCAATATCTGGGAAAAACTTTCTTACTTTGCCTTGTCCGACCATATCTGTTAGAATCATATAGTTATCAGCTTCTTTCCTTATTTTCCCCGCAACTATTGCCGGATGAATGCCTAATTCGTTAGCTAAATCAATGATAGAACTATTGCTTCGTACATAACGGGCCAATGCTGTATTCCATTTGTCTCCAGGCACAAGGATTTCCCCCGCCTGTTTATCTGCTTCTTGTTCAATGTCTTCAGCCTTCACATTAAGGTTATCAAATATACCTTCTACATCTCCCTTGCGGAGGTGGTGAATTATGTGGACAAGCTCGTGAAAAAGAACAAACCAGAAATTATCAAGCCTGTCATGGCGTAGAGTCATCCCAATAACTGGTGAACCTCTTGATAACAAAAAGGCCGCTCCATCAAGATGTGTTTGAGAAAGATGAGGTAGAACAACAAATCGTATTCCAGAATGTCGCAAGTACTCAACCGCTTTTTTCGGTCCATCATTTTCCCTGCTTAGTTGAGCAAGTTCAGCCAGCCATTTATCAGTTATAGCCCTTCTACTGTAGTTTTTTGCCACTTCCTCCTTGGCGAGAGCTATAACCCTACATTGCCATGCGAGAAGGGCGAACCGGTTTACATTGCCCCCTGCTCGGACACGCTGGCGCGAAAGAGCACGAACCGGCTCAATAAGAGAATGTTTAATAAAAGTTTTGACAAGTTCCTCAGCATTAGCCACCGCCTCTGACAAAGACAAAGGGCCGGGAATGGGAAGGCCCTCAAACCAATTGCGGCGGTACATCTCCTTAATCGGGAACAGGTCCCATGCTAAATCATTTTTATCTACATTAAAAGGTCTTGGCTGTGTCGCTCTGAATTCAGCAACCTCACTTATGTTTAGACAAAGTGCATTTGCAATATCCGCAAGCCGACGCAAATTCGCAGAAGCATATTCCTCTGCTTCGTATCTCTGAATCTGTTGTTCCTTCAAACCAATAGCATCTGCAAGCTGGCGTTGTGAAAGTCCTTTAGCAATACGTGCTCTTATGAGAATACTTGGCAATTCTTCCAAACTCGATGCCTTTAGTATTTCGACGGTTCCAGATTTCAATGTTTCGTATTCGTGAAGTTGCATAGAAAGATTTTCATATTCGCTACGCAGTGCGTCTAGTTCTACCTTTGCCAGAACTTTAGACTTCGTTTGTTTAATAACGGATTTGATATCAAAATCGTCAATTGCCGTCTTGAGTTTTTCTACTTGCGAACTTGTGATTCGATACTGCCGCTCATTTGTTATCATAATAATATCCTTTTCCTTCAATTCTTTGAAAAACGTAAGCAGATAATACCTTTAGCATTTCCCGTGTACTTATCGATTTGGAAGAAATCAAGAAAGAAGTGCCTGCCGTTTGCAAGACAACTGGCCGGAAAGAATTCTCCGCGGAAGCACTCTCTTTGTTTTTTGCGACTATCAAAAAAGTCAAGGAAAACAGGGTTTAATTTTGAAACGTCAACTCCCATAGGATCCCAACAAACATCAAAATCACAGGGGATGGGTTTTCCCGTAATAAAACTGCCGTCAAGAAAAAATTTTTGGCATCCAGCTTTATGCAAAGCTATGACGCCTTCTTTAAATCCAGCAAATAGGCGTTTCCGATGATCAGATGATGCAAAGCGAGCTTCGACCTGCTCAAGCGTTGCATCATGCACCCCAGGAGGCAAAACCTTCCATAGCCCGCCAATATCTACGAAATCTGGTATCACATACACAACTATATTGTTGTGTTAATGCTTAGTCAAACGTATTCCGTTTTTTTATTTTGAAGGTGATTTGTGAAAGTCATAGATACTATTGGGAATTATAAGAAATTAACGGAATTCATATGAAAGGGAAAAATATTAATATAATTGTTAGATTTTTATTGAACAAATAGGGCGAGTTTGGTATAATGTGAACATGTAAACATGTTTAGTCGATAGTCGTGCCGTAAGGCATCCGCCGCAAGGCGTCCCCAAGTGGACTGAGGATTAGTGAATGGTGGTTCGTGGATGGTAAACAACCAATTACAAATTACAATTATCAACTTTACTACTCAAAATGTACCACGAAATACGCTATACCCTATACCCTATACGCTATACGCTATTTGTTATGCAAAACAAACCCAATTTCCGAAAAGCCCAAATCAATGTAAACGTATTTCCAACAAAGGATTATGAAAATCAACTCGTCTCCAAGCTTCAAAAAAACAAACCCAATCAAAGCCAATTTCAAACGGGGCGGCATGCCCTTGTGGCAGAAAATAAGCAGTAGCGCCGCCTTGGTGCGACGCTACTACCTTTTTAGGAGGAAAGAAAAATGACAATATCATTATAACCATCTGGCTGATTGGGTCAATTTTTTTTTCTTTAAATTAAAAAAGTTTTATGCTCTCGGCCACGCTCGCCAGCATCGAAGGGGCCGGCTGACTTTCGCGAACCGGCAAAAATCAGCCAAAATACTACGAAGAAATCGCTGATTCTGCACCTTGGCGAGCCGAAAAATCAAAGGTTCCTAAACAAATTGCCCTTCAGCGGGTATAATAATATATGGTATTGAGAATAGTTTTGCGGGGATTAGTACAAAATGGACGAAAACGACCAAATCGAGGTAAAGCCGCTGGAAACGGTTGAGCCGATTGGTAAACGTGTCCTGATTCGCAAAGATGAGGATAAAAAGCAGACCAAAGGCGGCATCCAGCTTCCAGACAATATAGAAATTCCCACGATAACCGGCCGAATCGTGTCAATCTCCGCAGAGGTCGAGAACGCACCGGATTTGCCGCTGCGTCAGTACGACAAAGTACTCTTCAATCCCAAAGGCGCCATACCGGTCGATTTCGAAGGCGACAATCGTCTGTTTGTCGTAGAGGTCGAAAACGTCGTGGCAGTCTTTCGAAAATCATAAAAAATTCTGCTGATGCAGACTTATAAGAGCCGGCGAGCACGGCGCCCGACAAAGAATCCTCAGTTTTTTCCTTGGTGTTTTCGTAGGATTCGGGTATGTATTCTTGTGGCGTTTTTTGTGAAATTCCGGATAATGGCGCATTGGCGATCAACTTTAATTTTAGGAAATCTGTATTCATAGGATGTGGGGTGAGGTTCGGACTTGGCAATTTGGCGGGATTCAGCTATATTTGCTGAAGTGTCCATCCTGATGACGTTATTTAAGAAATCCCGGGTTATGGTTGATAAGAGAACAAATACCTGGTCTGCTAAAATAAGAAGAACCTTTACTTCAGTACTGCCCGTTTCTGCGAGACGAAAAGGTCGATGTATTGGCTGTGGTGCATGTTGCAGGCTGCCTAATGTCTGTCCCTTCCTCAAGCACAGGGCGGATGGGAAATCTTATTGTTCTATTTACACAATCCGTCCATTGAACTGCAGGAAATACCCAAGAACTGAATCCGAGTTCATTACAGCGGACACATGCGGTCACACGTTCGAGTGAGGACTGTTGGGCTTGCCAATTTGGTGGGGTCACCAAATAAACCCTTGTGCTGACAACGTAATTCTCCTTATGGGGGGGCAGGGGGGACAATGTAAATTCCTTGCCGCTTTTCCAATATTGCGCCAGACCAAAGACCAGCTTCTCTCATCGTCTTTTATAAACAGGTCTTTTATGCCCTTCGTCTTCTCAGCAATGCCAGGCAGCCCACGCCGAGCAGAAAAACCGTCGCCGGCTCTGGAACCCCCGTGATTGTTACTTCTCCCCCGAATCGAGCACCGGTTACATTATGGACCCCACCGTTTTCGACTTGGCCAAAAGTGATGTCGCTGATAAGTGCGCTTCCGGAACCACTTCCTAACACCTTCAGGTAAATATCAGCCGTAATTCCAGGCTGGTCAATGTGCAGTGGGTTTAATATGTCGAAAGGAAGGCCGCCTTCGGTACCGGAACCACTCTTGTCCTCAGGCGGTATGCTATCGAGTATAGGGATCCAGACTCCGCTGCCTATGTCCAACTCTAACTCTGCCTGAGTTAGCTGCCAGTTGTAATCGTATTGTGGAAAACCTGTATCAACGACTGTGGGTGAGGTCCAAGTAGCAGCGCTCCCAAAGGTCTCCAAAAAGAAGTCCCACTCTGCCGGATTTACAGCTCTTGCTGTTGAGCCAAATGCGGCTATCAACGCCACCGACGCACAAACTATCATCAACTTTTTCATATCTTGTGTTCCTCCAAAAATATTCTCTTTTAACATTGCGCTTATTTGTTTATTCTGTTCGGCCCGCGTTTGGCAAAGGCAAACAAGCTACCCAGGACTAATAGTACCGCCGTTGCCGGCTCCGGTATCGGCACCGGGAAATCATTCGGTTCAGGTTCATGCAGGCTCGGCCGCCTGAACTTGTGCGGCCTTCTGCCGCCTGGCCCGCCAAATCCCCCCTGGCCATAATAATCTCCGGCACTGGCGTACAGACCACCGATAGGTGCACTCTGTGCCCTCTGTTCTACAGCCAAAAGCTCATATTCAACCCGCTCAAATACGGCAATAACGATTTTCGGTGCATCAAGATATACGATTGTGCGGTTTGCCGTGGGGTCACTCACATCGCCCAGCCAGTAAATGAATTGATAGCCGGGCTTCGCAACTGCCCTCAAAGTAACGTCTGCGTTCAGCCCAAAGTGATGAACCCCGACGTGCGGAGTTATGGTGCCGCCTTCAGGAGGTGTTTGCTGCAGCACAAGCACAGGGTCATCTGTGCGGCAGTATGCCGGCTCAAGCAGACCAGCCACAACAACCACGATGGCTAATATCGCGCCCTGCCATCCAATGAATGTTGAGTTATTACGTTTCATTATCACCCCCGGTCCTGTTATAAAATTCGATTGTGCAGACTACCCTATGTCACTGGATAGACCTTTTTCGTCTCATCATCATTGCGGTGCCGAGGCCAAGCAGTGCTATCATGGAAGGCTCAGGGATGGGGACATTGTTGTCGGGGCCTTTTATCTCGTAGCTGCCGGGGACCCAGTCCTTATCACTGCTGAACACCAAAAACCATGAATGCTCCCCAACGAATATGTAGCCGGTGCCTCCATCAAACTCCCAGACTATTCTTGACTCGTCCTCGTTAAAATATGCACTGCCCGGCTCTACACCGTTTTCCAGGTCTTCCTGCGAACCGATACTATCTATGTTTATGGAATTTCCATTGATGTCTAACAAGGCGAAATAGGCGACTGCCTCCTCGCTGAGGGAAAGATCATTAAATATCTGATATGCATAAATGTATCGCTCATCCCCCGGTGCCGTAATACCGACATCCAGATATTCGTCTCCGTACTCAGGATGCTCAGTGTCATAAACGGCGAAATCAATGCGCCCAAAAAGGCTGTCCTCGTAGTAAAACACATAACCATCGTAGTACGAGCTCTCGAGCATTGGTTCGAGCGCCCCGGTTGCATTCTGAACAAATAATGTTGCGACAAGCAACAAAACAAAAGAGCCATTTTTTTTCTTCCCGCTTATCATTTACCTTCCTTTCTTCTTCAAAAAGTATTCACTGCACTATTGCTTTTATTCCAGAGGTCCCCAAAATCACTCAGATAAAACACCGCTGCCGATTAAAAACCCATACTCCAGTTGTGCCAGGCGATACGAATGCTGCTGGCTCCGGTATCGGTGTAGGTAAATCTTCCGGCGTGTAAACATTGCCGCCGAACAACGTACCGCTGCCCGGATATGGTTTTACGGTCACCGGCAAACCACAGAAGCACAGATTGTTCACCGCCGTCCGCCGCATCAGCGAAAGGAAATTCCACACTTTGAACCGGCGAACCGACTGCAGTCCAGAAGACAGGGTCCACATGACGGCGTATCGAGTCACTCTCGATACTCGCCGGCGACACGCTGACACCTTCCGACATCCCCGTCGAAAAAAAGCTGATTCCTGTAGCAAAATCTTGATTAGATATTTGGCAGGCGTTCATAAGCAGGTCCGATGTATCTTTGTAAACTCTGCAGTCAGCTGCGGCAGGACCACTTCCGGCGTCAAACATATCGCGACAGTCGTGATACGGCGCCCCGCTGACGGGTGTTGCGCCGGCATTTTGTGCAAACTGTACCGCTACAAGCAATAAACTGAAAAACCCGATTTTTCTCATTATCTTCATTTTTTCACCGTCCCTTCTTTTGTTCGTTTCTCAAAAAGCACTGACTGCGCTATTTCTTTCTCCCCAAAACCACTCAAGCAAACGGCCTTTTGCGAGTAAGAGCTACCAGCGCCCCGCCGAGGCCGAGCACGAAGATTGTTGCCGGTTCCGGAAGCGGCGTAAATACGTCTCCGGTTGCAAACTTAGGAACGCCGGAAGACGTGCCGAACAACGCACCTTCCCCCAGAGCAGACGCGTAGTTACTGGCGAACCACAGAACTTCAGAAGAAAACCCATTGTAAATTGGAGACGTAAATAGGGCCCCTACACTTTGAACGGGCGAGCCGACCGTGTCCCAGTTGGCCGGAGCCACGCCCGTACCCGGGTCGTGCTGTGGGTCAAATGCATTGGCACCGTCTTCTATACCTACCGAGAAAAAGCTAAGTCCCACAGCAGAATCATTAGAGATTTGGTAGGTGTATACGTATTCGCCGGGTGTATAGCTGTAAACTTTGCTCTCAACTGTGGCAAAACCGTCTTCGATAATAAACGTTTCGCTATGGCTGGCGTCCAGGACTCCGCCGGCGGGTATTGCGCGTGCTTTTTGTGCAAATAGCGTTGCAACGAGCAACAAAACCACAAAGCCAGCCTCTCTTTTCGTTTTCATCACTTCCCTTCCTCACAACGGCTTATATCAATACATGTATTTGCGTCTTTGCTGTGTATGTAAAGCTTTCCCGTTGTAGCGTCTCGAGTTCCCTCGCCCCAGAGGTTTTCTTGTCCCCCGATTTTGGTAATCTCGCTTGTGCTCAATTACCGGTTCTAAAAATGCAGCTCATCTTAAACTCAAAATGCAAGTGACCAATTACCCACACGTTCGAGTTTTTCCCACCCCAATTTTGTAGATGTGTATCGGTAAAAAAAATCCTGACAACACAAAAGTTACTTTTGAATGAGTCTTCTCATTACCCCTAATACTGATAGCAGTATTAAACCAAATTCTCTCTCGAAAGTCAAGTCTTTTTCTCCTGTCTTTGGCTATCGGCGCTAAACAATCCAAAGTCAACTGCCCTGAAATGCTGCTTAGAAAAAATTAATGAGTCATTTATAGGACAATAGGTATGTGAGATATTCTTATAGAAATGATTTTATGCTGAGAAAATTTCTTCCTGCCTGCTTGCCGGCTTGTCGCCATTCGCGTTCGCCGCTGCTTCTTCACGTCGCAGTTCACGATACAGGCCTTATAGACGCCACACGTTTTTCTCTCTTTACTCCAGGGCTTACTTGTCCCCCTTAGCTTCACCTGCTTGTTCTTGTCTTTCGTATCGGTTTTTGCTGGACAAATCGGCTGATGTTGCGAACTGCCTGTCGCAGGCGCTGCTCATTTTCTACGAGGGCGATGCGCATATAACCTTCGCCGTTTTCGCCGAACGCCCTGCCCGGTGCAATCGCAACTTCCGCGTGCTCCATCAGGTCCATTGCATAATCGATACTGCCCTTGCCTCTGGAATGTTCCTCGGGCACTTTTGCCCACACGAACATTGAGGCCCTCGGCTTTTCCACCTCCCAGCCAATCCTGTTCAGGCCGTCACAAACCACATCCCGCCGAGACTGATATCTCTGGTTCTGGATGACTATTTCCTCGTCGCAATGCCGCAGGGCAATAATGCCTGCTATCTGTAACGCCTGAAATATGCCGTAATCGTAATAGCCCTTTATCGTGGCGAGGTAATTGAGCATATCTTTGTTGCCCGCCGCGAAGCCGATTCTAAAGCCCGCCATATTATACGGCTTGCTCAGCGTAGTGAACTCGACGCCGACGTCTTTGGCGCCTTTAACCGAAAGAAAGCTCGGCGCCTTATAGCCATCAAAGCAGGTCTCGCCATAGGCGAAGTCGTGAATAACCGCTATCCCGAATCGCTTAGCCAAATCCACGACCGGCTCAAAGAACCCTTCATCCACAGTCATTGCGGTCGGATTATGCGGAAAGTTGAGAATCAGCAATTTCGGCTTTGGGTACAGGTGCTCGCAAACCATTGCGATGGTATCTATGAACTTCCGGTCGTTGCCCAGAGGAACCGTTATCACGTTCCCACCCGCTAAAGCCACCGAGTAATTATGTATCGGAAAAGCCGGGTCCGGCACAATCGCAGTATCCCCCGGCCCCATCATCGCCAGGCACAAATGGCTGAAACCCTCCTTCGAGCCTATACAGGCAAGCACCTCTGCGTCTGGATCTAACTGCACATTCCAAAGGCGCTGGTACTTTTTCGCAATTTCGCCTCGAAGATTCTTTATACCTTTGGATGCGCTGTATCGGTGGTTGCGCGGGTCATTGGCTGCCTCACACAGCTTGTCAATTACAATTTGCGGCGCCCCGTCGGACGGATTGCCCATACCCAAATCGATAATGTCCGCACTCTGCTGACGCTTGGCCAGTTTCAACGCGTTCAGACGCCCAAAAAGATACGGCGGCAAACGCTTTATTCTCTGTGCCGGCTCAATCTTAAAGTCCATAATCTTCTCATCTCGCAAATTCAGCAGACTCTGCTTCTTAACACAATCGGACAGTCTATACCGAACGGATAAATTTTCAAACCATTTTATTTGCCGGCCCTCATTTAGGCAAGTGCAGCAGCCAGAAGCATCTGATATCTGATTTCCCTTTCCCGGCCCTGCCAGGAGTCGACAGGAACCGGCACATCATAGCTACTTTGGCACGCACATGCTGCCGCTGTGAAGTCGTGCAAGGACCGGGAATAATTGCAATTTTGAGATGGATTTGGTAGTTTGATGCAATCGCAGGGCGAGGCTGTATTATTAAGTGGTGTATATGCCAAATCCCAGGTCAAGTATATTGAATGGATATGACGATAACAAACAAGCAGGAACCCAGGACAAGCACGGGTCACGAATTGGCGCTTGCAGCGTCGCTCGCCCCACGGTAAAATCGTCCTTAGTGCGAAAGCACAGACGACATAAGGAGCCGAGCATGAGAAGCCTTTGGTGTGCCCTTCTGGTTTTGCTGGTTGCCGGTCAGGGTGCGAACGCGTGTGATAAGGACCCTGGGCCCAGGGACCCAAACTACCCAAACGATCCAAACGAGCTGTTGCGGGTCAAGTGGGATGCTGTTACTTCGGTCCTGCAGAACAAAGACATCGATCAGAAAGCGAAAGAGAGCCAAATCAACAAAATCGTGAGCCCCATCTTCGATTTCCCACTGATGGCCAAACTCGCATTGGGCAGAAAACACTGGCCAAAATTGACCGCGCCAGAACGCAAGAAATTCACCCAGCTTTTTGCCGAACGGCTTAAGAGCTCGTATCGGGAGAAAATCACGCTCTACACGGATGAGAAAGCTTTGTTCAAACCCGCAGTGCAGAAGAAGAGGGGTATCTACATCCCGATGGAGCTGATATCCAAGGGCAAAAAGACAGCCATAGTATACAAGCTTCGCAAGGTGGACGAACGCCGGAAGGTCAAGGTGGACGAACGCTGGGAGGTCAAGGTGGACAAACGTTGGAAGGTCTATGATGTGGAAATACAGGGCGTCAGCATCCTCCTGACCTACCGGTCGCAATTCGATGATATCCTTCGCAGTGGCACCGTTAAGGACCTTCTTTCTCGGCTGGAGAAACCACCAGCTCGTTGATCCGCAATTTGGTGAATCGGACCGGTATCATGACGAAACGCCACTGGGTGGCACCAATTTTTTTCGAACGAGTGGTCCTGCGACATCCCAGGATAGTCTTGCTCTGCGTGCTGGCGGCGGTCGGCCTTCTCGCCTTCGGCGCCAGAGGTTTCAGGCTGGACGCCTCCGCGGAGACGCTGGTTCTGCAAAACGACGAAGACCTGCGCTACTCGCGTCTCATCAGCTCCCGCTACGGACAGCACGACTTTCTGGTCCTGACATATACTCCCAGAGGCGACCTGTTCTCGCCGGAAACGCTGGCCACCTTAGGGCGGCTGCGAGATGATTTGAGGTCCGTAGAAGGTGTCCTATCGGTGCTTTCCATTCTGGATGTCCCTTTGCTGGAGGGTTCCCATTTTGCAACGCATCGCAAAATGGGGTCTCTGGAAAGTCCACCCGTCTCGCTCAAGGAGCTTACAGCCGATCTGCCCACCCTCGAGACGCCGACGGTTGACAGGGAACTGGCCAGGATCGAGCTTCGTGAGAGTCCCCTCTATCGAAACCTTCTGCTCAGCTCGGATTTGCAGACTACGGCTCTGCTGGTCAATTTCCCGGACGATGATGTCTATTCGGATTTGCTGGAGCACCGCAACGAGTTACGGCAGAAGAAAGCCTCCGGCTCACTGACGGCGGCGGAGCGTGCCGAACTCAAGCGCGTCCTTGAGCAATTCCGACAACACAGGGACAAAATGAGGCGGCAGCGCCGTCAGGATATCGCGGCGATACGGACAATTATGGATAACTATCGCCGGGATGCCGACCTGTTTCTTGGGGGCGTCAGTATGGTCGCGGACGACATGATAACCTTCATTAAGAACGACTTGAAGGTGTTTGGTCTGGGGGTCCTGCTTCTTCTGGTTCTTACGCTGGGCGTTATCTTCCGGTCAATACGCTGGATATGCCTGCCGACGCTCTGCTGCGCGGTCTCTGTTATCTGCATGATTGGTCTGTTAGGATGGTTTGGCTGGGAGGTGACGGTCGTGTCCGCCAATTTCATTTCTTTGCAGCTCATCATGACTATGGCCATTGCGATTCACCTGATTGTGCGGTATCGGGAACTGTCAGCGAAGAGTCCGCAAGCCCCTAATCGGCAGTTGATTCTCGATACCATCCGATTGAAGCTCAAGCCCTGTGTCTATGCGGTACTAACCACGATTGCTGGTTTTGGGTCTCTGGTGCTTTGTGACATCCTACCCGTCATCACGTTCGGCTGGATGATGATAGCCGGTTTGATTGTGTCCCTGGTCGTGACCTTTCTGCTTTTTCCTGCCGTGCTGATGCTGATGTCCAAAGAGAGGCCGCCGACTACACGAGGGTGGCGATTTTCCCTGACATCCATCCTGGCGAGATTTACCGAAGCCCACGGCGTGCTGATCGTCGGTATCAGTGGCTTGGTCCTCATTTTAAGCCTTATTGGCATCTCGAGATTAGAGGTGGAAAACTCCTTTATCGATTACTTCAAGGAGACCAGCGAGATTCACCAGGGCATGAAAGTAATCGACCAGCGCCTGGGCGGTACCACTCCGCTGGATGTCATCGTAAACTTTGAGGCCCCTGGCGCACCGCCGGCTGGCACCGAGCCTGGCGTAGCAGAAAGTGACGACATATTCGACGAATTCGATGAATTCGACGATGCGGCAACGGACGAGAAATACTGGTTTACCTCCGAAAAGATGATGCGTGTCAAAGCCGTGCACCACTATCTTGACAACCTACCTGAAACCGGTAAGGTGTTGTCATTGGCCACCATGTTGGGCATCGCCGAGAAGTTGAACGCCGGCAGGCCTCTGGACAGTTTTGAACTCGCTCTGCTCTACAGTGAGACCCCGGACCAGTTCAAGACCATGCTGATCAAGCCCTATGTCTCGGTGGAGCATAATCAGGTCCGCTTTTGGGTCCGAGTCAGGGATTCCGAGAAGACTCTGAGGCGCAACGAGCTGCTGAAGAAGATCAAGACAGACCTGCCCGGCATACTGGGCCTTGACGCCGAACATGTTCATCTTTCCGGCCTGCTGGTCCTGTACAACAATATGCTGCAAAGCCTGTTCGGCTCCCAGGTACTGACGTTGGGCATCACCGTGCTGGCGTTGATGGGGATGTTTCTGGTACTGTTCAGGTCGTTGAAAGTGGCACTTATCGCCATATTTCCCAATGTACTTTCCGTCGCCGCCGTACTCGGCGTGATGGGCTGGCTGAACATCCCTCTTGACATGATGACCATAACCATCGCGGCCATCAGTGTGGGAATTGCCGTCGATAATACGATTCACTACATCCACCGATTCAAACGCGAATTCCAGCAAGACCGCAAGTACCTGCATACAATGCATCGCTGTCACGGAAGCATTGGCCACGCCATGTACTATACGTCGGTGACTATTATCATCGGTTTCTCCATCCTGGCCCTGTCCAATTTCATTCCCAGCGTCTACTTCGGTTTGCTGACCGGCCTGGCCATGCTCATTGCCTTGATTGCGGCGCTGACGCTTTTGCCGCAAATGCTGATTCTGGGCAAACCTTTTGGCAAGTCCACAGGACGCCTTACGGCGGAGACTTGAGAGTTCGAAATGAGTACGATAGGATTGTATTAGTATAGGATCAGACAGAGTCGTCAAGAGAAATGACATGAAACCACAAGCCTGGGCTATCGTCGTCTTGGCCGTCACCACTGCGGGCTGCGCGGTCTCTCCTGGGGAGTCCTTACGGACCGAGAAGAACCCATCTTCTAACTACGCTGCGAAGGCTTCAGTAAACCGACAGCATGTTCTCCTTGCCGCCAACAATGGGGCGCCGGCTTCTCCTGGGGAGTCCCTACGGACAGACGACCCCGCCGGACCAGTTGCCGATGACGATTTTGACTTGCTGGAAGCCGAGCTTGACGAGCAGGCCGTTGAGGTGGCGGACCCGCTGGAGCCCGTGAATAGGATAATGTACGGCGTGAACGACATACTCCACGACTGGGTGTTGAAGCCCGTCAGCCAGGCATACAAAGGTGTGATACCACAGCCGGCTCGGGTCGGAATCCGCAATTTCTTCCACAATCTCACCACGCCCGTCCGTCTTGCCAATTGCCTGCTCCAGGGAAAAGGCGATGCCGCCGGAACGGAATTTAACCGGTTCGTGGTCAACACCACGGTAGGTGTTCTGGGCTTCGGTGACCCGGCACAGGATCAATTCGGCTTGCAACCTGCAGCCGAAGACCTGGGCCAGACCCTGGCCACACATGGCCTGGGCAACGGCTTCTATATCGTCTGGCCACTCTTAGGTCCATCCACCATACGGGATTCCGTGGGCATGGCGGGCGATTTGTTTCTGAATCCGGTTTGCTACGTGGAGCATACAGAGACCGCGATCGGCATATCCACTGTGAGCTTCACTAACGAGAGCTCATTTCACATCGGGGAGTACGAAGCCTTCAGGTCCGCGGCTCTGGACCCCTACGTGGCGATGCGCCAAGCATATATTCAATACCGAAACAAAAAAATCCAGGAGTAGCTCGGTGCCGAAAACCGCACGTCTTGTTCGGGATTGGCGCATCCACCGACCAACATCAAACCTGCACAAACAGCCACCAGCCGGCATCCATTCCGGCAAAATAAACTCCTTATCATCGCCACACGAGATATGCAATACAAGACATGAATTACTATTCCCACTCAATCGTTGCCGGCGGCTTGCTCGATATATCATATACTACCCGATTGACGCCTCGCACCTCGTTTATAATCCGGCTTGATATTATACCCAGCACTTCGTAAGGAAGCCGGGAGAAATCGGCGGTCATAAAATCAGGGGTCTCAACGGCTCGTATGGCAATCACATTTTCGTAGCTGCGCTCATCGCCCATTACTCCCACTGTTGAGACCGGCACCAGCACCGCCAGCGCTTGTGATATCTTTCTATACAGGCCTGCTGACTTTATTTCATCTATCAAGATTTCATCGGCCGCCCGCAGAATTTCCAGTCTTGTCGGCGTGACGTCTCCGATTATTCGTACCGCCAGCCCGGGCCCGGGGAAGGGATGCCGCCAGATAATGTCCTCCGGCAGGCCCAGATATTCACCCACTACCCGTACCTCATCCTTAAACAAGTCCCGCAGCGGCTCAATCAGCTCAAAGCCTAATTCCGCCGGCAGCCCGCCCACGTTGTGATGTATCTTTATATTCGCCGCCGGATTGCCGTCTTTGGCGCCCGACTCGATAACATCAGGATAAAGTGTCCCCTGGGCGAGAAACTTCGCATTGGCAACCTTTGATGACTCGGATTTAAAGGCCTCGATAAACTCAGTGCCGATTATCCTGCGCTTTTGCTGCGGGTCTGTCACGCCGCCCAGAGCCGTTAAAAATTGCTTAGACCAATCGACCACCCGCAAATCTATGTGAAAATGGTCCCGGAAGGTTGACACAACGTTTTCTCGTTCGTTCCTTCGCAAAAGGCCGTTATCAACAAAAATGCACACAAGCTGTTCGCCTATCGCTTTATGAACCAGCGAAGCCACAACCGACGAGTCCACCCCGCCGCTCAAGCCGCATATCACCGCAGCGTCACCGACACGGTCCCGGATTGCTTCGACAGTCTCGCCAACAAAGTCACTCATCTTCCAGTCGCCGCCGCAGCCGCAGATATCATACAGGAAATTTTTCAAAATCTGCGTGCCTTTTGGCGTGTGGGAAACTTCCGGATGGAACTGAACGCCGAAGAATTTCTTTTTTTTGTGCCTCACTGCAGCGAACGGACAAGTCTCTGTAGCCGCGAGCCTGACAAAGTCTCCGCCCAATTTGCCAACCTGGTCACCGTGACTTGCCCAGACCGTTGTCGAATCAGGCATATTTGCAAACAAATCACTCTTGTCAAGAATTGACAGATTTGTTCGGCCGTACTCCCGGCTTTGGGCGGCAACAATTTTCCCCCCCAGAATCTTACAGCCTAATTGCATCCCGTAGCATATCCCCAATGTCGGCACGTCCATTTCAAATATCTTCGCATCACACCCTGGTGCATTCTTGTCTATGATGCTCGCAGGCCCGCCGGACAGTATCAGACCCTTAACATGCAGCTTTGATAATTCCTCCGCCGTTATATCCGCCCGGCAAATCTGAGAATAAACATTATGCTCACGGACCCGCCGCGCTATCAATTGGCCGTACTGGCTGCCAAAATCCAGAATAGCTATCGTCTCACGCGGCATAAAAACCCTCAGCTAAACTGCGTCGTACATATCGTCTATGACTATTGGCAACTCTTTAATCTTCAAAGGGTACCGCTGCCGAATAGTTCGGTGCCTCTTTTGTTATCTGTATGTCGTGTGGATGAGATTCGCTGACCGACGCCGGGCTTATGCGCACGAACCGCCCGTTCTGCCTTAGCCCTTTGATATTCCTTGCCCCGCAATAGCCCATACCGGCCCGCAGGCCCCCCACCAGTTGATAAACAAAATCATCCAGTGTGCCGCGATAGGGCACTCGCCCTTCGACGCCCTCCGGCACGAGTTTATCTCTCTCGGTGGAGCTTTTTTGTCCATACCTTTCAGCCGAACCTTTGACCATCGCCCCCAGAGAGCCCATCCCTCTGTACTCCTTGAACTGCCTGCCCTTGTAGATAACCAATTGTCCCGGACTCTCCTTCAAACCCGCAAACAATGACCCTATCATCACACTCGAAGCACCGGCGGCAATTGCCTTGGTTATATCGCCCGACTGCCTTACTCCGCCGTCGGCAATAACCGGGATATTGCGCTTCTCTGCCACCCTCGAGCAGTTGATTATCGCTGATATTTGCGGCACGCCCACGCCGGAAATCACCCGCGTAGTGCAAATTGCCCCGGGCCCGATGCCGACTTTTACCGCATTTGCACCGGCTGCTATTAAGTCCTCCGTTGCCTCCGCCGTTGCGATGTTGCCTGCAATCACATCGATAGTATACTTGCTCTTGATTTTCTTTACGGTATCAATAACATTCTGCGAATGGCCGTGAGCGGTATCGACAACGACAACATCAACCTCCGCTGCTATTAGAGCGTCGATTCGCTCATAATCATGAACTCCTACCGCCGCCCCGACGCGCAGCCTCCCTCGCTCGTCCTTCGCTGCCCACGGATATTGCTGAACACGGTCGATGTCCCTCATCGTGATAAGGCCTGCCAGCTCACCCTCCGGACTAACCAAAAGTAACTTCTCAACCTTGTGTTTTTGCAGAATTTCCTTGGCCTCTTCGAGCTTGGTCTCAGCCGGACCCGTAACAAGATTTTCCTTTGTCATAACTTCGCTTATTTTGACGCCATAGTCTTTGAGAAACTTCAGGTCCCGGCGTGTGAGAATACCTACCAGCTTTTTGCCGTCGACGATGGGAATGCCCGAGACATTCTGCTCGTTCATCAGCTCTTGCGCTCTTCTGACAGGTTCGGCCGGCGATAACGTTACCGGGTCGAGAATCACCCCGTGTTCGCTGCGTTTGACCTTTGCCACCTCTATTTTTTGTGCTTCAACCGACAGATTCTTGTGGATTATCCCAACCCCGCCCTCTTGTGCCAGCGCTATCGCCAGCGCCGCTTCGGTAACGGTATCCATAGCAGCCGAGACAACTGGGATATTTATTTTGATATTGTCGGTCAACTGCGTGCTCGTATCGGCCTGGCTGGGCACAAAATCGCTCTTCGCCGGTATAAGCAGCACGTCGTCGAAGGTAATACCTTCAGCAACTATTTTGCTCTTATCCATTTTTCTCTCCGGAATATTAATCGTTGCTTCGCTCTCATGCTAAAAACCCAAGTATAATGGTGTGCCAAACCACCGTCAAACCTATTTTCAGCCGTGAAATGGCACGTTTTTGCATGGGTTTGCCACGCCAAACCAAATATAATCAGGAAATCGGCGGTAGCGGAATTTTTCGCGCCCATTTTGAGCGCAGCTCAGAGTCTATATAAATGAAAGCTGGTCAGCGAAAGGGAAAATTAGTGCCGCAGAAGCCGGATTCGGAATTAGTCCAAGCAGCTATCAACGGCGACGCAGACAGTTTCACCGAGCTGTGTCGGCGCTACTACCCGGCTATGGTTGCAATCGCACATTCGGTGCTTGGCGACAAACATCGGGCAGAGGATGCGGCCCAGCAGGCCTTCGCAAACGCCGTCCGAAAACTGCCGCAGTTGAGGAAAACAAAGCGATTTGCCGCCTGGCTCGCTGCTATTTGCAGGAATGCCGCTTTGGATTCAGTTGGTAGCAGAGAAAAATTCTGCACCCCCGATGACCTTTCTGCGATAGCGGCAAAACCCAATGAAAACGATGCTGCCGACGCCGTCAAGGAAGCGATTGCCCGACTTCCGGCTGCCCAAAGGGAAGTAATTTTCCTGCGGTTTTATGATGGAATGACGTATGAAAGAATCTCAACCGTGCTCGGAATCTCCGAGCAGGCGATAAACGGCAGACTGCGAAGAGCAAAGAAAAAAATTGCTAACTACTTACGGCGTAATGGTTTTGTCGAGGTATGACTATGAAAAAGCAAAAAGATACAAAATGGCTGGACGAACTAATTTCCCGGACCATCAACTCAGGAAAACCAGAGTTTGACCCCCAGAAATGGAAAGAAAAATACCCCGAAGAATTTCGGGTCCTCATCTCCAGCATGCAACCGATCCCCAAAGCTAAACACGCGTGGCACCGTGCGGCTCAGTTGGCCGTTGCGGCAGCTATAATTATTGTAGTTGCTCTTATTGTTGTCCCCCAGGGACCAAAAGTGCACGACAGAACCCAAGAGTTGTCCCAGGTTGCGCAATCGCCAGCCGAGATGATGACGCTAATGTCGCTTAACATTGCTTATCGCAGGGGGGGTATGAGTGCTGTAGAAAAACAATACCAGAAAGCATTCGAAATGTTGGGACCCAGACAAACCAACATATCGGTTCAGCAGTTAATGGCGGAATTTGACGGCACATAATCAGAAAGGAAATTGTTATGAAAACGATTAACCCCAGGAAATTTGTGACAATTGCGGTTGTAGGTTTGAGTCTTGCGATTACAACTAAACTGCTCTCAGCTCAACCACCGCAAAATGCGGCCCTTTTTTATTATCAGGCGTTTATGCTATCTCAGGAGCCGCAAGACCAGGCGACCCTGCGTGCGCTGGGTGAGCTGCTCAAGGGAAGGCCTGAACCAAATGAAACGGTCGGCAAATACATTGAGAAGAACCGGCCAGCGTTAGACCTCGTAATAGCCGCTGGCAAGATTGCGAATTGCGATTGGGGCCTCGATTTCTCCCAGGGCACTTCAATGCAAATACCGCATCTTTCCCCCCTGAGGAGGCTGTCAAAAATTGTGCTCGCAGAGGCGAAGGTCTTTGCCGCCCAGCGGCAGTACGGGACAGCACTGAGCCGCTGCCTTACCGCTCACAAAATGGCCGCGCACGCCGGCGACGATATGATCATCTCTTTCCTGGTGGGCATCTCAATCGCTGACATGGCAAACGAATGTATTCAGGCTATTCTCTCGGAAATGCCGCAAGACCTGCAAACACTCAATTGGCTGAAAAAGGAGTTGGCAGAGGTAGAGAAAAGACCCCTTACGCTTGTCAAACTCAAGAACAGCATAGAAAATGATGCCAAATCAACGTTGATAGACCTGACAAAAGATAAAATTGACAAGGTTCTCTCTGTATTTTTGGAGCCTATTGTCGGACTCTCGGCCGACAATGTTCCCAAGAAACAGAAGTCTGATGCGAAGGAAGATACGGGAGCAAATGCGTACGACTTTAATAAGGTTGTTCTTGACCGCATTCGCGCTGCCGACGAACAATTCTTTGAAAGAAACAGGGCCTACTGGCAAGAGCACGCAGCCTCTGTCATAGCCGCTTTAGACCTGCCCTACGCCCAAGCCTATCACAAACTCAAAGATTTGGGCGATAAACCGAACAAAGACGCTCTCGAAAATACCGATGCAACCCTAACGGCTGTCCTCGTGCCCGCCTGTTACAAGATATGCCACTATGAAGTTAAGCGCACCACCTTCCACAACGCCATTGTAACGGCGGTTGATATCTACATAGTAAAGGCACAGACGGGCCGATTACCTGATGCCCTTCCGCCTGGTTCACCGAAGGACTTGTTCAGCGGCAAGGATTTTGAATACCAAACCAAACCCGGTGGATTTGTCCTTCGCTGCCGCGCCAAAGACTTAGATAAAGACAAAAAAATCCACGAATACGAGTTCAAGGTTGCAAACTGATTTGTATCACCATCCGCACCGAAAGGCCGGGCTCCTTCAGCTCGGCCTTTTCTTTGCGCCCCCACGTAATATAAGCTCAGATTATAAAAAAAGTAAGTACTCGAAAAACCGGTTGACGCCAGCCGGCTCAATAGTTTACAATCCCTCGGTTTTTTGAACTCGAATTGAACACAGAAGGAGGTAATTATCGCAAATGCCTGACGCAAAAGAAGTACTGAGAGAAACGCTGACAGCAGAAAATTACGACAAGCTTATCGCCCTCGACAATCGCAGGATGCACAAATTTGTGGCTGACGCCATTGAGCTGACCAGCCCCGCTTCAGCTTTTGTCGTCACCGGCTCCGACCAGGATGCGGCCCATATCCGCGAGCTGGCCGTCAAAAACGGCGAAGAAGTGCCCCTCAACGTCTCAGGTCACACTTGTCACTTCGACGGCTACCACGACCAGGCCCGCGATAAAGCCAAAACAAAATACCTGTTACCGCCCGGTTCCGAACTGGGCGAAAGCCTGAATTCTATCGATAAGAGCACCGGCGTCGAAGAAGTACGCTCTTTCTTAAAGGACTCAATGGCCGGACGTGAAATGCTGATTTGCTTTTTCTGCCTCGGCCCGACCGACTCTGACTTCTCTATTCCCTCCATCCAGATAACAGATTCGCCCTACGTTGCTCACAGTGAAATTCTTCTTTATCGCTCTGGCTATGAGCAGTTTAAGAAAATTGGCTCCTCACCGGATTTCTTCAGGTTCCTCCATTCTGAGGGCGAGTTGGAAAACGCCGTGAGCAAAAACGTTGACAAACGCCGAGTCTATATCGACCTCGAAGAAGAAATTGTTTACAGTGTCAACACCCAATACGGCGGCAACACCATTGGCCTCAAAAAGTTAGCCTTGCGCCTGGCCATTCAAAAAGCCTCAATAGAGGGTTGGCTCGCCGAGCATATGTTCGTTATGGGCGTTCACGGACCCGGCGGACGTGTCACTTACTTTGCCGGCGCATTTCCATCGGCCTGCGGAAAAACCTCAACCTCAATGCTGCCCGGACAGACCATTGTCGGTGATGACATCGCATACTTCCGCAAGAAAAACCGCCAGGTCCGCTGCGTAAACGTCGAAAAAGGTATCTTCGGCATCATTCGCGACGTCAATACCGAAGATGACCCGATTATTTACGAGGCACTGACAAAACCCGGCGACATTATCTTCTCGAACGTGCTGCTTGATGATAACTTCAAACCCCACTGGCTCGGCATGGGAACCGAATTGCCCACCGAAGGAATCAACCATTGTGGGCAATGGTATAATGGCAAACCCGATGCCGAAGGCAACGAAATTACCGCTTCGCACAAAAACGCCCGTTATTGCCTGAGCATCCCCGACCTGGCCAATTGCGACCCGGCAATCGACGACCCCCAGGGCGTGCCCGTCGGCGGCATTATCTACGGCGGACGCGACAGTGACACCTGGGTCCCCGTCGAGCAGGCCTTCAACTGGACGGAGGGTATTATTGCGAAAGGCGCCTCAATTGAGTCCGAAACCACCGCCGCAACGCTCGGCGAAGAGGGTGTCAGAACCTTCAATCTAATGTCGAACCTCGATTTCCTCTCAATTCCGCTCGGCCGATACATTCAAAACAATCTCGATTTCGCCCGAGATATTGACAAGCCGCCATTAGTCTTCTCAGTCAATTACTTCCTCAGGGACAAAGGCGGAAAGTACTCAAACGGCATGGCCGACAAGAAAGTCTGGCTCTTGTGGGCCGAGCTTCGCGTGAACGCCGACGTCGACGCTATCGAAACGCCGACCGGCTTAATACCGAAATACGAAGATTTGGCAAAGCTATTCAAAGACAATCTTGATACCCAATACAGCAGAGACGATTATGCTCAGCAATTTGAGATTCGAATACCGGAAAACCTCGCAAAGCTCGACCGTATAGAGAATATCTACAAACGCAAGGTCTCCGACACACCGCAAATCGTCTTTGACACCTTCGCCGAGGTCCGCAACCGCCTAAAAGAAGCTCGGAACAAGCACAGCGATTACATCTCGCCATTTGATTTGATAATTCAGTAGACAACGCCTATCTGAGTCTGTATAATTTGTGTTTTGCAGAAAGGCTAACTATCGAACGTTTCCTTGATAAGGAGAAATTACAATGCAGACTAACAAATCCTGTATCGAATCCGGATGTCCCCTAAAAATGATGAGTCGCCGAGGTTTCCTCGCAAGCGCCAGCGCCTTGGCAGCGGCAACTGAGCTGGGCCTGTTCGACTTCACCTCGTCGCTGCTTGCCGCCGAGCCCAGCCCCGGCAAGAAGCCTTTGATTCGCGCCGCATTCGTTCGCCCTAATGTCGACAAGTACTGGATGGGCTGGCCCGGAGCCGCATACAATATCAAAGAACACCAGCGCCAGTACACGAAGGTGCTTACGGACGCCGCAAAGAAGTTCAAAGTCAATCTGGACATTATTTCCGAGCCCCTCCATAATCCCGATCTTGTCAATACCTTCCTCGAAAACCTCAAGAAGTCCAAGCCTGATGGCCTGATTATTACCAGCATGTGCCTGCACCATCCCGGCTTTAGGTCTTGGACGCACACCAATAACATCGCCAAGAACCGAGGTGAAATCCCCACCATTGTCTTCAGCCCCATGGGAACCTCCTTCACCGGTGACCTCCAGGCAAGCCGCGATATCCCCGGTGTCTTTGTCGCCGCAACGCAGGACGTCAAATGGCTCGAATTCGGAATGCGCATGCTCAGCACCATTCACAAGATGAAAAACAGCCGATTGCTTGTCCTCAAAGGCGAGGAAACCAAAGACCGCGTGCTCGACGTTATTGGCACCACCCTTCACTACATCCCCCGAAGCTGCTGGCCCGAAGAGTTCCACAAGACCGATACTACCGACGAAATGAGGGCCATCGCCGACTACTACACTCGAGAAGCCAAGATGGTCGTTGAGCCCAAGCCCCAGGACATCCTAAACGCCGCCAAGAACTACGTCATCGCCAAACGCCTCATGGCCGCAGAAAACTGTCATGGCATCTCCGTGGATTGCCTGCCTTTGGTCAGAGACCTGAAGATTCCCTGCCCGCCCTGTATCGCCTGGCTACGCCTTAACGACGAGGGCTCCGTCGGTGCCTGCGAGGCCGACTGGAACGCCGCTATCTCCCTGCGCCTCATCAGCTTGCTCTTCGACCGCCCAGGCTTCATGCAGGACCCCGCGCCAAACACCGTCAAAAACACCCTGATGGGCGCACACTGCTCCTGCCCCACGAAGCTCGATGGTTTCGACAAGCCCCCTTCGCCCTTTATACTCCGCAACCACTCCGAGTCCGAGATCGGTGTCGCGCCGCAGGTGCTCTGGCGTATTGGTCAAAAGGTCACCGTAATGGAGTTCAGCGGCCCGGAAAAAATCATCCTCGGCACAGGACGCGTCCTTCGCAACATCGACACTCCACCCTCCGGCGGCTGCCGAACCTCAGTCGAGCTCGAAATGGACGGCATACCAGACTCACGCGATATCAAGGGCTTCCACCAGCTCTTTGTCTATGGCGACCTCGAGCTTCCACTAAAAGCCTACTGTCAGCTTGCAGGTATCAAGGTCGAACACATTTGCCGAACAAGCTCTTGAGTTCAACAAAGTCTGCTGGCTTATTGCTGACAATCAGACTCCGAAAAGGGTGAGAGAGGGGACTTGAACCCCCGACCCCTGGAACCACAATCCAGTGCTCTTACCAACTGAGCTACTCTCACCACATTACATTTACTATTTTCTATTTACTATTTATTACTGCTCACGAGTTCTGCAAGAGCAAGATTAGCATACTGTTAACAGCCGGCGCCCAGGTTATCCATAGTCCGTAATTCGTTTACAATAGTAAATAGTCAATAATAAATAATCAATTACTTCACCGCCGCCTGGGCAGCCGCCAGCCTGGCAATCGGTACCCTGAATGGTGAACACGAGACGTAATCCAGGCCAACGCGGTGGCAGAAATCAATACTGTCCGGCTCGCCGCCGTGTTCGCCGCATATGCCCACCTTCAGGTTCTTTCTGGTTTTTCTGCCAAGCCTGGTACCCATCTCCACGAGCTTGCCGACACCGTCCTGGTCGAGCTTCTGGAACGGGTCCGAAGCATAAATGCCCTTGTTGACATATTCTTTAAGAAACTTACCCGCGTCGTCCCGCGAAAACCCCATCGCCATCTGCGTCAGGTCGTTTGTTCCGAAGCTGAAGAACTCCGCCTCTGTGGCGATTTCATCAGCCGTCAACGCGGCCCTCGGAACCTCTATCATCGTCCCAATCATATATTTGATATTGGCTCTTCTGTCTTTGAAGACCTTTTCGATTTCATTGATAATCTCATCTTTGACCTGCTTCAACTCTGCCGCCGCCCCCGGCAGTGGAATCATAATTTCAGGCAGTACAATCTTGCCCGCCTTTTTAACATTCAGCGCCGCCTCGATAATCGCCCTTGTCTGCATGCGGTAGATAGCCGGATAGCTAATCGCCAGACGACATCCCCTGTGCCCGAGCATCGGATTAAACTCGTGAAGCTGCTCAACCTTTTTCTTTATGACGGCGGGCTTGACGCCGAGTCGCCTGGCCATCTCTGCCTGATTTGCCTTGTCCTGCGGCAGAAACTCGTGCAGTGGCGGGTCGAGCAGGCGAATCGTCACCGGCAGGCCGGCCATTGCCTTGAATATGCCTTCAAAGTCGCTGCGCTGAACAGGCAAGAGCTTCTTCAATGCACCTTCAAATTGGTTCCTGACCGCAGAATACTCTTTCTCGATTGACTTCTTTTCCTTCCGGGTTTGGGCCGCGTCCAGCTCTTCCAGCATCAGGGCATAATCATCGGCGGCCAGAATCATCTGTCTGACAGGCCAGATTCTGTCCCCCTCGAAGAACATATGCTCGGTCCGGCAGAGCCCGATACCTTCGGCGCCGAACGCCCTCGCGCGCTTAGCATCTTCCGGCGTGTCGGCATTTGTCCTCACACCAAGCCTGCGAACCTCATCACAAATATTCATAAACTTGCCGAAGTCACCGCTCATCGTCGGCTCTACCGTACCCAGTCGCCCTCTCATAAGCTCACCGCTCGTACCGTCGAGGCTGATCCAGTCCCCTTCCTTGAAGCTGGATTTGCCGACCTCAAACTTCTTCGTTTTATAATGGATATGCAGCGCACCAACGCCGGCGACACAGCACTTGCCCATACCGCGTGCAACAACCGCGGCGTGGCTTGTCATCCCGCCTCGAGCCGTTAGGATACCTTCTGCCGCGTCCATGCCGCCGATGTCTTCTGGGCTGGTTTCAATGCGAACGAGAATCACCTTTTTGCCTTTGGCCTTCCACGCCTCCGCGGTATCGGTGCTGAAGACGACTCGGCCGACGGCGGCGCCCGGCGAGGCGGGCAGACCTTTGGCGATGACGTTTCGGTCGGCCTTCGGGTCAAAGTGAGGATGCAGCAGCCTGTCTAACTGTTCCGGACTGACGCGCCTGACAGCTTCCTTTTTTGAGATAAGTTTTTCGGCGAGCATGTCAACGGCGTTCTTAACTGCCGCCTCAGCGGTTCGCTTGCCGGTTCGCGTCTGGAGGATATAAAGTGTTTTATCCTCGATGGTGAATTCCATATCCTGCATGTCTTTGTAGTGCTTCTCCAGCTCAGTCATAAGGGAGGTTAACTGCTTGTAGGCTTTGGGCATTATCCTGTTTAGTTTTTTCAGCGGCAGGGGCGTTCTGATACCGGCCACAACGTCTTCGCCCTGCGCGTTCATCAGGAACTCTCCGTAGAACTCCTTTTTGCCGGTACTCGGATTGCGAGTAAAGCAAACCCCCGTGCCGCAGGTCGGTCCCATATTGCCGAATACCATTGCCTGAACATTGACAGCCGTACCCAGCAGGCCGGTAATATTGTTGAGCTGGCGATAACGCACCGCCCTAGGCGTGTTCCACGAACCCAACACCGCGTTGATGGCGTGCGTCAACTGTACCCGGCCGTCCTGCGGGAACAATTCCCCGATATGCTTTTTGTAAACGCTCTTGTATTTCTCGACAACTTCTTTTAACTGCTCGGCGCTGAGCTTATTATCCAGTTTGACCTTGGCCTTCTTCTTGGCATCATCAAGCACCTGCTCAAAGTGCTCGTGGTCACAGCCCATCACCACATCACCGAACATATCGATGAACCGACGATAAATATCGTATGCGAAGCGCGCATTGCCGGTTCTCTTTATGATGCCTTCTATCACCCCGTCATTCAGTCCCAGGTTAAGGACCGTATCCATCATGCCGGGCATAGACACCGCCGCCCCGCTTCGCACGCTTACCAACAAAGGCTTATTTGGGTCGCCCAGCTTGGCGTTCATTGCTCTTTCCAGCTTGGCGACGTTCGCATCGACTTCGGCGGCAAGTCCTCTTGGCCATTTGCCGCCGGACCTGTAATATTCGCTGCATACCTTTGTCGTGATGGTAAAGCCCGCCGGAACCGGCACGCCGAGATTCGTCATCTCCGCCAGGTTTGCACCCTTACCCCCCAGAATCTCCTTCATCTTTGTGTTGCCTTCGGCCTTGCCGCTTCCAAAGAAATACACTCGCTTCTCAACCATTCTCAATAATCCCCTTTCAACTCACAAAACGTTTTCTTATGGAACGACAGAATCCTTCCAAAAGCCCAGAGATACAGCTTCGTTTGCACACCCCTTTACCCTGGCCCATATTATCTTGTTGCCCCCATCGTAAAACCAGCCCTCAACTGCGGAATCGAAAGTCGTCTTGTTATCAAACCGAGGCAATGATTTTTTAGCTTTGGTTACGACTTTCACAGGCATTTGCGTGTGCACTCTGAATATGTGGTCCCTTTCGGGGAGCTTGAAACTGCCCTTCGGGGCGCTCTTGGTTACCGCGATACCGTCTTCGTTCTCGGTGCACTTAAACGTTGTTACCGCGTAAAGACCCTTTTGGTAATCATAACTTACTCCGTCATCCTCGTAAAGCCTAAAAGCCGAACTACCTTTGGGATATATTCTGACGGTCAGCGGACTTTTTTTCTCATCGACATATCTTTGACCATCGGGAGCCATAGGAATAATTGCTCCGGCTTTTACAAGTATGGGTGCCTTGTCAATCGGAGCGTTGTAGATGATTGTCTGGCCGCCTTTATACACGGTGTCGTCCCAGAAATCTATCCACTCTCCGTTGGGCAGGTAAATCTGGCGTGAGAAAGTGGTGTCGCTCCATAAGGGGGCGATTAAGAGTTCTTTGCCTAACAGATATTGGCCGTATGCCGAGTAAGTTTGTGGGTCGTCCTGATATTCCAGAACCATTGCCCTGACCAGGGGCAGGCCTGTCTTCGTGGTTTTTTGGGCGTAGGTATATATGTACGGCATCAGGCGGTAGCGCAGGCGTGCGAATTTTCGGTAGTTGTCGTCGGGGGTTTTTCGGCCCGTCCAGTAGAGCTCGGTTCTTTCTCCTGCGACGGTGAGGCACAGATACTGGCTGAGCCTGGAAAGAGGCCAGTCTTTTCTTTGGCTGTCGAGTATCTCTCGCGTGACATTGTCGGTATAAATCCTGAAAGGCACCCCCGAAAGCCCGAAATTTATACAGCCCATTATCTCGCCTTCGATGTTCTTGCCTTCGCTGTGCGAATCCTGCGTCCCCTGCATCGGGTACCTCTGTGTCCCCGCCCAAAGTGAGCGCCCCCATACGACACACCTTTTGTTGGGGTTCCTTTGTTTGTAGGCCTCCCAGCTTGCCATATCATATAGCATAGAATACAGGTTATGCAGTTCTTCGCCGTACATTTTTCCGTATGGCGAGTACATCGTGCCGAACACTTCTTCGCCGTGGTCGCCGGCCACGCCGTCCGAATCAAAATCGACCATAAAGTTGTGAAGTTGTGCCCACCATTTCCTCGCTTCGGGATTACAGAAATCGACCAAAGCACCCGGGTCCATACCGTAGCCGAACCTGCCGTTCCAGGTCCGGCTGTCCTGCGTAATGAAAAATCCCTGTGAATCTGCGTCCTCGTACTTTTCGGTACACGTCTTAGGAATGCCGGGATTTTCCCAGAAGATGGCGTGACAATTCATTTCGTGCAGTTTTTTTACCATCTCGTCGACAGCATCAAAGCTCCCCCAGCCGTCGTCGGGCCAGTTTAGACTCGGCCCCGCCCAGATACCCTGTCCGCAGTTCTTTGCGTGTACCCTGATACAATCCAGAGGCCAGTCCATATCTGCGCGTGCTGCAGCGACATCGTTCAGTATGCCTTGCTGCCCTTTTTGTCTGCCCCACTTGCTGGCGAGCAGTCCGAAGGCCCATTTCGGTGGAAGAGGCGATTTGCCCGTTATCTTTGTATATTGGTCCAGAATGTGCTTAAAGCTCGGCCCGTAAATAAAGTAGTAATCAAGCTCACCGCCGCCGGGCGCTGAAAAATAGTACGGGTCCCCTGTGAAGTCGAAGGTTGTCTTCCAGGTATTGTGGAAGAATATCCCGTAACCATCGGTCGCCATAAAGAACGGTATCGGCGTGACATTCTCGGTCATCCAGAGCTCATATTTGCAGCCACGAAGATCGGACTTTTCGTAGCGCTGACCCAGGCCGAAGAAATGGTTCGTCGCAGTCAGCTTCTTTCGACAGATGACCTTCTCGCCGTCGAAGCCCATTCCTCCGTTCTCAGGCTCAAGACACAACGCCCGCGTGTCCTCATCGAAAATATCCAGCCTGAAGGGTGACTTGTTTATCTTTACTGTGATACATTGAGTCGCGATATCAACATAAGCGCCACGGTCCTTGACGGTAAAGTTTGACTTTGGCCAGTCGTACTTTATCACGACCCAGGGCTCATCAGGCAGAAAAACCCCGGATTTGCTCATCCGTACTCGTAGGATATCTTCCGTGCAAACCTCAATCTTAACCGTGGCGTTGGCGCACTTAAAAGTAATGGTATTCTTATCTACTTGATAAGGTTCAACGTAGTCACCAATATATCTCCAGTCTGCTTGTGCGTAGCCGACCAATAGCAACGACCATATCGCAACAAAAACTAAGTCTTTCTTCATACCTGTCCTAATAAACCGTTTCGGGAAAAACGAAAGTGAGTAGTATATTCGACCACGGATGCTATGTCAACGATTAGAGGCTTTTCTTTTGATTGAACAGTGTATCGCAACGCACACTTCAGGGGCCGGTCACTAACACTGTTTGATTGTTCTGCGGCGCGCTGGCGGGGAAATAAACCTCCTCCCCGCCGCACCACCTTATCTTTATGTGGTACTCAAAATCATGCTTGCCTATTCTTTCAGCCGGCAGCGTAACCGAATACACTCCACGTGCAATATGATTAAGGGGAACCTTCTCGTATTCGCCCTTGCCCATCGGCCGCCAGTGCAGGGCCGCCTCTTTAGGTTGGTTGCCGGCCAAAATGATTATCTTCAGTTTCAGGTTCTCACCGGCTGTCAGGTTTGTGCGCACTGTAGGAACGAACATCCGCGGCGCACCGTCATAGACCTGCGAAGCCATCGCATCCGCCGGCAGTTCCTCACCCAGAATCTCCACCTGTGATAAGTATCACCCGCCGTTTTCCGAAGTTAAAGGTTTTAAGTTGATATTGCTCGGATTCCAGGGACCATATTTTCGCATCGGGGCGTAAAGCAAATTTCCTGATAACCCCCCGGTCCTTTTGTCCAACAACAATCGAAACGGCTCTTTCAGGCAGAAGTTTCTCACTGTGCACGACGCCCGGCAGCTCACCCGTTCGCAGATACAGATAACGCCGAATCTCCTTCGCCGCCAGACGTTCAGCAAACGTTGCGTCCTTTGGGCTGACAATGGCCACCTCGTGGGCTGACAGCGCATTTGCTGTTGCGGTCGGGATTGATAACACGAACGTCAGAGCAGCAATCAAGAGCCACGCATCTTTTTCCCTTATAAGACCTCACCTCTTTTTTGATATCTTAGTACCCCATAATCCGTCTGCCCCGCCCGTCAATCCAGGCGATTTACATAGACATAATACGCCCCGCGCGATTCGCCCTTGTCGTCGATGAACCAGGTTTGCAGCTTCGTCTTGCCGGCTTTGAGTTTCACTTTGAACGTCACGGCGGTTGCATCTTTGAGTATAGGCTTGGTCACATCCACATCTGCTATCTTCAGCCTGCCCGTAGTGGCGCTGATGGCCTCACCGCCTGAAATCGCACCCGTAATAGGTGCGTCCACCTCCTCCGGCCACCGCCGAAGCGAAATCTCATACTCGCCCTCACGCGCTACCTCAATCGCCCAGAAACTGTTGCGTTTTTGCCCCTGGCGAACCTGGTCCTGATTCCATGGCCCGTGAGAATGCCAATCGTGGCTGCTAAGCATCGAGGGTTTTCCTTATCCGAGCCGACTATGATTTCGCAATACTCAAGAAAGCGTTTGGAGGTATCGCTCCACCAGTTATCGTAGACCTTGCGCAATTTCGAAACGACCTCGGGATGTTTGTCCGCGATATCATTTCTCTGACGCGGGTTGGCCTTGATATCGTAGAGTTCTTTGCCGTTGACAAGGCGCCATCGGTCCGTCATAACCGCGCTTTTTCGCCACTTAATGGGATACTCGACGCGCTGAGAATCCGTAATAAGCGTCCGGTTCGGCCAGCTCCTGCTCTCGCCCTTCAAAAGCGATACCAGACTGTTACCATCCATCTTCGCGCCGCTCGGCCTCTTCAATCCGCACAGCTCAATCAGCGTCGGCACCATATCGATATGAGCCGTGACTCTATCGATATCAACACCGCCTTCAATGCCGCCGCCCGGCCAACGAATAAAGCACGGCACGCGATGCCCGCCGTCATATTCCGAGCCTTTACTGCCGCGCATCCCAGCGCTGAAACGGCCGCCCGACGTGCCGTTGTCCGTCATAAATATCAGGATAGTATTGTCCTCGATACCCAGCTCTTTCAGCTTCTTCATCAGCCTCCCCATATTCTCGTCGATGTTGGCAATCATACCGCAGAAAAGCGCCTTGACGCCCTTGCCCCAGTACGGTTTGCTGTATTTTTCGGGAACTCTGAACGGGCCGTGCGGAGCGTTCGTCGGCAGGTAACAGAAAAAGGGGCGGTCCTTGTTGGCTTCGATGAATTTCATTGCCTCTGCAAACCACACGTCGGTACAGTAACCTTCAAACTTCTCTGGTTTGCCGTTGCGAAAGTAAGTGTCATCGAAATAATCGTTGCCCCAATAGTCCTGCGTGTTTCCGATACCGCCCCCCTTATGCACCAGCACTTCACCGAAGCCCCGGTCCTGAGGCCGAAACGGATAATTGTCACCAAGGTGCCACTTGCCGAATATGCCAGTTTTGTAACCGCTGGCTGAAAAAACGTCGGCCATTGTCACCTCGTCCTTGCGCAAAAGCGACCGCCCCATAACCGTATGCCAGACGCCGGTCCGATTGCAGTATCGCCCCGTCATCAGTGCCGCGCGTGTGGGCGAACAGGTCGGGCTGACGTGGAAGTTCGTAAGACGAGCACTCTCGCTGTGCAGCTTGTCCAGATTAGGTGTCTTGAGGACCGGATTGCCGTGACAGCTCAGGTCGCCATAACCCTGGTCGTCGGTAATGACCAGCACAACATTAGGCTGCCTTCTTTTGGTACCTTTGACTTCGCTTGCACCGGCGCGGCTCGGCAGTACCGATAGCGCAGGCGCCGAAGCTGCCGCCAAACCGATTGTTTTTAGAAATTCTCTTCTGCTCTGCTTGCGCATCTGTCTTTTCTCTCCTTATTTAACCAACGCAATATATCGGAGCCTAACAGGCTTCGACTATGAGTGCAGATAGACTTCCCAGCCCATGTAATTATCTAAAGCTTCGGCAATCGCATCGGCTTTTTGACACCTGTTTACAGCAACGTGATGCTCGAAGCCCATCTTGCAGACGTATGCTATAAGCTCCTGCAGATTCGCCACCTTCAGAACCCCATAGCCGCCGAACGTATCGAGTTTATCATTTGTGAACTCACCTTCGCCCACATAGGTGCTGATTATGCCGGCCGTATCGTCCGTAGTTGTTCTGCAGAAAGTGGTCTTACCCGCAGCTATCCTGCCCACGACGGTGCCGTAAGTATTCTCTTTGCCCACCGTCCCGGCAATAATCTCCTGGTAATCCATCCTCGGGCTCTTAAAAAATGACTTCGGCAGATTGCTGCAGTGAAACACGACGCACTTGTTGGGGTCGGGGCCGTAGTTGTTGTTCCAGTCCAGAAGTGCCGAAGGCTGCCCACCGGCCAATTGCAGAATATACATCCCCAACAGGCCCGTAATATCAACCTCACATGCACTCGGCTGCAAACTCTCGCTCATCATACTCATAAGCGTACAGGCGGTTATGCCAAAGAACTCCTGCAGACTCGTCCAGCACTGGATAGCCGTGCCGGCAAGCTCCATGTTCTTGACCCACCGGTCCACCACATGACCGAATTTGGCCATCTTCAAAAGCGCATCAGCCGGAATCGACGCGGTCGAAACGTATTCCTTGATAGCATTTAACTTGCGCTTGACCGCCCTGTCGTTGTCGGCGAGCAATGCAACCCTTCCGAGGATTTCAGACAAATCTATCGTCTCTACCGAGATGCCCGAGAGCTCCAGGATTTTTTCGCTGTAGCGGACGGTATTGAAAGCACCGGTGCGGGCGCCGATGGCGCCGAACCTGACGTTCTCCAGGCCCTTGACAATCCTGCACACCGAAGCGAAATCGTCCAGGTCTTTCTTGAATTCGGCCGATGTTACTTTAACGGTGTGCGATTTTGTCAGCGTATAGGCGATGCCGGCCTGTCTGAGATTGTTGCAGACGCTTATCTTCCCGCAGAAAGAGTCCCGCCTGTGCGCTATGCTCATTTTTCCCTCCGCGTCAGGCTCGGCCTGAATCAAAATCGGCACGCAAAGCCCCGACCGCTTGATCGTCTCGGCAACGCCCTTCTCATCGCCGAAGTTCGGCAGTGTCACTATTATACCGTCAATCAAATCAGCTTTTGACGCAAAAAACGCAGCACACTTCTTGGCATCGTCAAAAGTCTCAACCGCTCCGTATTTTGTCTCTCCTATGGAGTCCTTACGGACCTGCATCGACAGCGCCACTGAGCTGAACCCGTTTTTCTTAAGCACATCAAGTATATCTTTTCGCCCCTGTTTGGCCAGAACGTCGGGGAAAAACCCTCTGTTTCCGACAATTACTCCAAACGTGGTTCTTTTCATTTTCTTGACTCCTATTCTCAAGAATATTGTCCGTGTTCCCATATAGTTTCAAACATTGCCATAATATTTTCGGCAGGTACGCCGTCCTGAATGTTATGAACGGTATTAAACACGAAGCCTCCTCCCGGTGCCAAATCGCCGATTCGCCTTTTCACTTCTTCCTTTACTTCTTCAACCGTCCCGAACGGCAGAATCCCCTGCGTATCAACGCCGCCCCCCCAGAACGTGATGTCTTTGCCAAACTCCTTTTTCAGTTTCTGTGTGTCCATTCCATTGGCGCTGACTTGTACAGGATTTAGAATATCGACTCCGATTTCAATCAAATCCGCAATAAATTCGTATGCAGCCCCGCAGAGGTGATAGAATATTTTCGCGTTCGTCTTCTTCTTAATCGAAGAGAAAAGGCGTTCCTCTTTGGGTTTGATCAATCTGCGGTACAGCTCCGGAGATATCAACGGCGCGTTTTGTCCGGACACGTCGTTCCAATAAACGACCACCTGAATATAGTCCCCCACTTCATCGAGAAAATGACTGTATTCGCGAATGTAAAAATCCGTAAAACCTTCCATCAGCCCATCCGCAAATCTCTCGTTGGATGCCAGGTCCATAAGAAATTCAGGAGCACCTCTGACTCGCTCGGGCTGCTCAAAAATACCACCGCCGGATAAGGCGCTGCCCATAATGGCGTATTCCGTATTTTCGTAAAGCTCCTTGCCCCTGTCACGCAAACCTGCATATCGCGCTGGGTCGTCAGGGTCGGGCCATTTGAATTTCTTTAGCGCATCCATGGTCGATTCTTTGATAGGATATTCCCACCAGTCGAAGTAATGTCCGCCTTTCCGGGGCATTCTCAGACGCGCTCCCCATTCGTCATAGAAGAACAGGTAATCTCCCTCTTCTTCAATTTTCAGTTCCCAGTCTGAACCGGCGCCGGTCGAAAGCGGCGCCGTATCTATTTTCAATGCTTTTATCAGGTCTTCCTCAACTCTTGGAAGCTGTTGAACAATATCAATAATCTCCGGTTTTGTCGCCGGCAAGCCCAACAGGTTCCTTAAATCGCTGTAAGCATTCCTGGTAATTGATGTCACGATAGAACCGCCCATATCCACAGGTATCCTGTCCGGCTCTCGGTGATTTAATGTTCTTTGCACCCTTTCTCTTGAAGTCATTTTTCCAATATTCTCCTCATATTTTCTCTAACGCCTGTTACAGTGTGCTTGACCACCCGATAATCCCGATGCCGGTAAAAAGCAGCAAAAGGCCGACAATCATTATCCTGAGCGGTACCTTACCTGTGCCCTTCCACTCTCCGGTGACGATACCCCAAAGATTACCACTGGCTACCGCCATACTCTGAATAACCGGCCATCCGATGGAAGGTCCCAATCGTCCCAGGTTCGCCACCGCCATGCCGTAAATAGCGACACCGCCGAACCACATGATACCCATCAGAAAAGTATGCAGCCAGTTAATGTTCGAATCTTTCTGCAAAAATAACCGAAAGCTGCCGTTCTTCTTGTACAAATATACGCAGTAAAGCAGCGTCACCACGAAACCGCCCAGCAGTGAGATGCACCACGTGGCATTCGCAGCATTGAGCGGCTCTGCACCGGCAATAATGGCCTGCTCCTCTATGGGCTTGCCCGCAATCAGCGCAAAGTTAAACATCGCACCAAATACCCCCGCCACCAGGCAAATTATCAACCCCTTAACGAAAACGCCTTTGTCTTTTCGCACCGATTCACTCTCAGCTAATCTCAGGGCCTTTTCCTTTTTCGCCCCAGCCACCGAGCAGACCGCAATGCCCACCAGCATCACTAACACCCCTGCCGTAATGGCCAGACCCACAGGCTCCTGAAAATCCTCCGGATGATACAGGACCAGAGGCAGAATCGCGCCGATAGCATTGTTGAGTCCCAGCACAATGGCAGTGCCTAATGCCAGGCCCAATAATTTCAAACCCATCCCAAACCCTACACTGGCAACGCCTCAGCCCGCGCCAAATAAAAACACCGCTAATATCGTCGATACTGATACCGAGCCATATACAGCCGGAAATTCCGGTATGGTAAAAAAAGCCAGAATCCACGGAAACACAATTAACGCCCAGACCGAGTACATGACCCACGTATTTTCCCATTCCCACCTTTTAATCTTTTTCATGGGCAGCGCGAACGAACCCAGGAATGCACCCGCGATAATCCCTAACGTTAGTCCCAGTGCCGCGTTTGGATTTCCCATAACAGCTCTCTCACTTCAGCGTCCTGAAATTAAATCTGCTTTAACGGTTCTTTGTCTGGCCGTAGTAAGCGTCCTTACCATGTTTACGCAAATAGTGTTTATCCAGAAGTACCTGGGAAATTGCCTTTTGATTTGGGTTTATCATTATCGTGCCCAGGGCCATTCTTGCTGTTTGCTCTAACACAACCGCAGCTTCAACAGCATCGCCGGCGGTACTTCCCCATGTAAAAGGGCCATGGTTTGCCACCAACACTCCCGGCACCTTCATAGGGTCCATACCCGCAAATCGTTCAACGATAACCTTGCCGGTATTCACTTCATAATCGTTTTGTATCTGCTCGGCTGTCATTATCTTGGTGACAGGTATTGGGCCGTAAAAATAATCTGCGTGCGTGCCCCCTAAGGGGGGAATCTCCCGACACGCTTGCGCCCACATCGTCGCATTCACCGAATGCGTGTGACATATCCCCCCAACAGCCTCGAAATTCCTGTAAAGCTCAAGATGACTCGGCGTATCCGACGAAGGCTTCAACTCTCCCTCAATAACACTACCGGCCAAATCAACCAATACCATCTTATCAGGCGTCAACTTCCTGTACGCGACCCCGCTGGGCTTGATAGCTACTACGCCCGCCGACCGGTCAATTGCGCTGACGTTGCCCCAGCTACAGATTACCAGCTTCTGAGCGTCAAGCTCGACATTCGCTTCGCAAACCGCTTCCCTGAGTTCGTCATACATTATCAGTCAATCTTTTGCTCTATCAGTGTGCCGAACCGTTTGCCGATGGCCAGCGCCGGGTCCAGCGGCACCTCCACCGGCTTGCAGCCCTTCGGGATACTGATAGTCGGTTTTGGCGTAATCTTTTTACGTTCGAACTGCGGCAGCCATTTTTGTTCTGCCTCGAGCATCTCGCTGCACATCTGGCGAATCTGCTCTAAAGTGCAAACCGCCGACGTCAAAGGGTCCATCGCAACAGCGTGGACGATTTTCTCAGTGTCGGCCTTGAGCGCAGCCTCAGCCGCCAGTATCTGCACATTCACGTTACTCATACAAGCCGCCGCACATTGTGAAGGCAGCTTGCCTATCTTCGTCGGATGCAGCCCGGTGTCGTCGGCAAATGTCGGCACCTCCACGCAGCAGCCCTCCGCAAGATTCGTAATATAACCGTCATTCCGCACGTTGCCCATAAAACGAAAGGGCCTGCCTGTCGCGACCGCTTCCATTATGTACGAGCAGTACTCGACGCTGCGGCTCTCGATTTTCGCGGACTCAAATTCAAGAGGGTCGTGTTCTGCATATTTTTCAGCTACGGTTTTGCACCAGTTATAATATGCCCCGCTTTCGCCCCCAAAACTCGGCTCGTCGCAGTACAGCTCAAGCGACTCTTTGTTCTTGCGAAACCACGGCACGTATTCGCTCAGATGCCCCGTGCTCTCGGTCATAAAATACCCGAAGTGCCGAAACACCTCCCCCCGCACCTTTTCGTTCTTGTAGTATTCCGGCTTCTCAAATACCTCACGCAAAATCGGATAAAGGTCCCGGCCCTTGTGCTCCAGCTTCAGGAACCAGTCCATATGGTTAATCCCGCCGCAGACATAACTAATCTCTTCCTTCGGGACCTTGCAGTAGCGGGCTATCAAATCCAGCGTAGTCTGTACCCCGTGACATAGCCCCACGAAACAAATATTACTGGACTTCCCCAGTGCCAGGCAGTTGCACGCCATCGGATTCGCGTACTGAAGCATAATCGCCCCCGCCCTGGCTGCTTCTTCCATATCGCCGGCGATATCGACCAGCACCGGTATCGTACGAAGCCCGCGGAACACTCCGCCCGGGCCCAGCGAATCGGCTATGCACTGGTCCACGCCGTACCTGAGCGGAATCTTATAATCGACCCCGAATGCCTCCACTCCGCCAACTTGTATCATAACCACCACAAAATCTGCATCTTTGACAGCCTCTCGACGGTCCAGCGTCGCCCATACCTTGCCCCCCAGCCCGTTTTCCTTTAGCATCTTCTTTCCAAACGCTTCCATACGACGCAATCTCGGCTCGGTCCGCGACATCAGCGCAAACTCACTGTCAGCCAATGCAGCCGTCGCCATAATGTCGCTCATAAGTGTTTTGCAAAACACTATGCTGCCCGCGCCAATCATTGCTATCTTCTTGCCCATCATTGTCTCCGTAAGGGACACTATGCATTTGCCCTGTCTTTTATGCTCAACAAATCTTTCATTACGTTCGCCATCCTCCCCGAATAGCTCTCCAGTCCGAACGCATCGTGAAGCTGTTTGTAAAGTGAATAAAGCTCCTGGTACACCTTATGGTTCTCAGGAATCGGTTTGAAGGTTGTCTCTTTTACTCCGCACATCGCAGCCTGAGCCTCGGGTACATTGTCATACCCGCCGGCCTTTTTGCCCGCAACAACCGAACCCGCTATCGCTGAGCCTAAAGCGCAGGTCTGGGCCGACCGCGATATCTTCATCTCTCTGCCCGTCACGTCGGCATAAATCTGCATTATCAAAGGATTCTTCTCGGCGATGCCGCCGCAATTTATCACCTCTGTCACCTTGACCCCGTACTCCTCGAACCGGTTGATGATAGTAAGGGCCCCGAATGCAGTCGCCTCAATCAACGCCCGGTAAATCTCTTCCGGCCTCGTGTGCAGCGTCTGGCCCACCAGCAGCCCGGTGAGTCTCTGGTCAACAAGTATCGTCCTGTTGCCGTTGTTCCAATCCAGGGCCAACAAGCCCGACTGGCCCGGCTTCAGCTTTGCCGCCTTTTCGGTAAGAGCTTCGTGAGAGCCGGCCGATGTTCCGCCCGGCTGGATGTAATTGACAAACCAGTTGAAAATGTCACCTACCGCCGATTGGCCCGCCTCCAGGCCGAAGTAACCAGGCAAAATCGAGCCATCCACTATCCCGCATATCCCGGGGATATCAGGGAACTGCCGACCCGATTCCGATACAAGCATATCACAGGTACTTGTCCCGATAATCTTGACCAGCTTACCCGGGGCAATCCCTGAGCCGACTCCACCCAAATGAGCGTCAAAAGCGCCCACTGCCACAGGGATACCGGCAGCCAATCCCAGTCGCTTCGCCCATTGCTGCGTAAGCTTTCCGGCTTCCACGTCCACGGCGTAGCTTTCTTCGTAAAGCCGGTCGCGAAGCTCACCAAGTTTCGGGTCAAGCTTTGCAAGAAAATCCTTCGCCGGCAGACCGCCCCAGTCATTTGCAAACATAGCTTTATGGCCTGCGGCGCAGCGACTGCGCTTGACAACATCCGGCTTCTGCGTCCCCGTCAGCACGCCGGGAATATAATCTGAGCATTCAACCCAGCTGTATGCGGCGTCAAAAACCTTGGAGTCCGTGCGCAGACAGTGAAGTATCTTGCTGAAAAACCACTCCGACGAATATGTCCCCCCGCACTTGGCCAGGTACTCAGGGTGCTCCTTCGCCGCCAGTTCCGTAATCTCCGCCGCCTCGGCATAGCCCGTATGGTCCTTCCACAGCCACGCACAGGCGTTCGGATTGTCCTTGAATTCGTCCAGCGCACTCAAGGGCGTGCCGTCCTTATCAACCGGAATCGGCGTTGAGCCGGTCGTGTCCACGCCAATACCTATAATCTGACTTGTGTCAAAATCTTTGTCGGCCTTCTTCGCTTCGGCGACCGCCGCTTTGACTGTAACCTCGGTGCCCTTCAGATAATCAGCCGGATTTTGCCTTGCCAGATTATGGTCGGCTGAATCAAGAATAATGCCGGCCTCACCCCTTTCATATTCATATACCGCCGTCCCCGGCTCATCCCCGTTCGTAACATCAACTATCAGGCACCTTACAGAGTTCGTCCCGTAATCCAAACCAATTGCATAAGCCATGCTCGGTCCTCCCGCTTAACGATTCTACGCTTTCCATTTCTCGACAAATCGCAATATGGGCTCGCAGCCCACAGCGGCACTGATGATAAACGCCTTTACCTCAAGTTTCAAGTGCCCAGTCTCGCCGTTTTTTTACCGAATGCGGCTTTGACACCGAAATCTGATGCTTTTGCTAAAACTTATTGCAACATAACATGCAAATAGGTAAAATTCCCAAAATTTATATCGTTCGTTACTGCTCTTGAAGAATCGAAAAACAAATTAGAAAGGTTGTTTTGTGGGAACATTTCAAGTCCTTGCCTTGGCGGCACTTGGAACATGGGATTGGATAGTTGTCGCCATGTATTTTGCCGTTCTGCTGGGCATTGTCTGGTGGGTCATCCGAAAAAGTAAGGACACCGCCGATGATTACTTCCTCGCAGGCCGAAACCTCGGCTGGTTCGTCGTCGGCGCCTCAATCTTTGCCTCCAACATCGGCTCAGAGCACCTCGTCGGGCTGGCCGGCTCCGGCGCTACCGACGGCGTCGCTATGGCCCACTATGAGCTCCACGCCTGGTGTCTGCTCGTCCTCGGCTGGATTATGGTTCCATTTTACGCCCGGTCACGCGTCTTTACTATGCCGGAGTTCCTCGAAAGACGCTTCTCACCGACCGCACGCTGGGTACTCTCAATCATCTCTCTTGTCGCATACGTCCTCACAAAAATCGCCGTCGGAATCTTTGCAGGAGGTATCGTTTTCAGTGTCCTGCTGCCCGATATCAATTTCATGGGCCTCGATAGTTTCTGGATAGGTTCTTTCCTCGTCATTGTACTGACCGGCATTTACACCATCCTCGGTGGACTCCGGGCTGTCGTTTACACCGACACCGTCCAGACGATTGTCCTGGTGCTCGGCTCGATTCTGGTAACTATCTTCGGCCTTCACGCCCTCGGCGGATGGGGACAACTGCGCGAAATCTGCGGCTCCGATATGTTCAACCTCTGGAAGCCCCTGGTCCCCGCTGATATCGAAGGCACCTGGGCGCCCGTCAGGGAATCCGGCCGTATGGCTTGGTACTTCAACGATAATTATCCCTGGCTGGGTATGCTTTTTTGCGCACCCATCATTGGCCTGTGGTACTGGTGCACCGACCAATACATCGTACAGCGCGCCCTCGGCGCACCCGACGAAAGAGCAGCTCGGCGAGGCTCGATATGTGCCTCTTTCTTTAAGCTCCTGCCCGTTTTCATCTTTATTATTCCCGGTATGATATGCTTCGCCCTCGCCGCCAGCGGCAAAATGCCTGCGATTCAGGAGGCCCTGCTTGATTCGCAGGGAGAAATAATCCGTGACAAGGCGCAATCGGCTTTCCCTATGTTGGTAGTGACGGTCCTGCCCGTCGGCGTACGAGGCATCGTGGTCGCCGGGTTGCTCGCGGCATTGATGAGTTCCCTCTCCAGCGTCTTTAATGCCTCCTCCACACTCTTCACTATGGACTTCTACTCCAGGTTCCGTCCGCAGGCCACCCAGCACAAACTCGTATGGATCGGCCGCATCGCAACCGCGGTCATGGTTTTGATTGGTCTGTTGTGGATACCCGTAATCCGCGGTGGAAAGGGTTTATATGATTATCTCCAGGGCATACAGGCATACCTTGCGCCGCCCATTTTTGTCGTCTTCTTCCTCGGCGTCTTTATGAAACGACTCAACGCCAAAGGATGCCTCGCCGCATTGATTATCGGATTCCTCCTCGGACTGTTCCGCCTCGCTGTCGATACGCCTGCTAAATTAATCGCTGATTTCACCTATCAACAGGGTTCCTTTTTCTGGGTCATCAATAATATCTTCTTCCAGTACTACAGCCTCGTAATCTTCATCGTATGTGTGGTTGTCATGATACTGGTCAGCTATCTGACCGAACCTCCCTCATACGAAAAAATAACCGGCCTTACCTATGGAACAACAACCACCGACGACTGCCAGGAGTCACGCTCCAGTTGGACCAAAGCCGATGTCATCTTCTCGATTATTTTACTTGTTGCCATTGTCGCGGCGTATATGTATTTCACCGGCTAACCAAAAACTAACATAGCTAAAGGAGGAACACAAAATGTTAAACGCTACCTCAACCAAAATCCTCGTTTTGTCCCTCGCCGTTCTGCTCCTTGTCTCCGCAGTCAATGTCACTATAGCTGCCGACGCTCCTGCCCACACAGTCACCGTCCACGCCGACAAAAAAATCGGCACCATCAACCCCAACATCTACGGCCATTTTGCCGAGCACCTCGGCCACTGCATCGAAGAAGGAATCTGGGTCGGGCCCGACTCTAAAATCCCCAACGTCCGCGGCATCCGTACCGACGTCGTCGAGGCCCTAAAAAAAATAAAACCGCCCGTCGTCCGCTGGCCCGGAGGCTGCTTCGCAGACAGCTATCATTGGCGGGACGGCATCGGACCACGCGACGACCGGCCCAAACGAGTGAACGTACACTGGGGACGTGTCATCGAAAACAACCACTTCGGCACCCACGAGTTCTTCGACTTCTGCAAACAAATCGGCGCCGAGCCGATGATCGCCGCCAACGTGGGAAGCGGTACCCCGCAGGAAATGCGCGACTGGCTCGAATACCTCAACTTCGTCGGCGACTCCACCCTCGCAAACCTCCGCGCCCAAAACGGCCACCCCGAGCCCTTCAACCTCCGCTACCTGTGCATCGGAAACGAAAACTGGGGCTGCGGCGGCTCTATGGACCCTGCCCACTACGCCCTGCTCTACCGACAATTCTCCGAATACTGTCACTTCCCGCCCAAGGAGGGCTTCTACCGAATTGCCTGTGGGCCGTCCAGCGCGGCCTACGACTGGACCCGCAACTTCTTCAAGACGATCGTCGGCGAAGAGACCAAAGGCAGAAATCGACTCGGCCGGATCCAAGCCTTCGACATGCACTATTACACCTGGGGCAGGGCTTACGGCACCGCCACAGAGTACACCACCGACCAATGGTACGGCCTCCTGGCAAAAGGCCTGCAGTTCGAAGAAGTAGCCCTCAAGCACTGGAAAATTATGGCCGAGTACGACCCAGGCCACAGCGTCAAGCTCGGCGTCTGCGAATGGGGCGCCTGGCACCACGTCATCCCCGGCACCAACGAGCGGTTCCTCCGCCAGCAAAACTCCATCCGCGACGCCCTCCTGGCCGCACTAACACTCAACATCTTCAACCGCCACTGTGACAAAATCGATATGGCCAACATCGCACAGACCATCAACGTCTTGCAATGCATGATTCTGACCAAAGGCCCAAAAATGCTCACCACACCAACCTATCACGTTTATGAAATGTACGTCCCCCATCAGGGCGCAGAAGCCCTTCAATGTGACGTTACCACCTCAAAGATTGACTTTACCGACAAGAAAAACAGACCAAACACCCTCCCACAAATCGCCGCCTCCTGCTCCCGAAAGGCCAATCAGCTAACTCTAAGCCTCGTAAACACCCACGCAACTGCTCCTGCCGAGGTCGCGGTGGACTTCCCCGGCTCAAAAGCCAGGCTCACATCCTGGCGCGTCCTGAAGGCCGACGACATCCGCGCACACAACACATTTGACAGGCCCAACCGCGTCACCGCAGCCGGTTTCATAGATTTTATCACCGGCCCCAAAGGCCAAATCTCCCTGCCACCCGCCTCCGTAAACGTCCTGACCTACACCACCAAAGAATAATCCGTACAAATCCAGCTTAAGCCAAATCTTGTAATAAAGGCCTTGCCTAAGAGACTCTCATTCTCGTAGACAAGGCCTTCCCTCGGCAAGACAACAAAAAAGGCACAACCGAGGTCTGTTCTCTAAACGCTAAAGAACAATCTCGGCTGTGCCTTCGACTTACAGGCCTTAGTCCTGCACGACAAGACAGCCCGCACCCCACTTCTGCGGGCCATTCTAATCAATCTTATCGACTAACGCCCTATAAAACTTTATTTTTTTGAAAATTTCTATGCCTTCCGAGACGTAAGTTCCTCCAGTTTCCTCCGCATTTCTCCCAGACTCTTCGACCTGAAAGCACGTTTGCTCTCTTCCAGAACCTCAATAGTCTCCGACAGCCCCTTCGCTAAGCAGTCCAGCCGCGGGCAATTAAATAAATGACACAGCTCTTTCTCTTTCGTTTGCTCAGCCAGGATTTTCGTCAGGTGCTTCAGGTCCGACACAGCATCAACAGTGTTTTGAAACGTAAGTTCGAGAAAGGTATCAACGGGTACTGAGGACCTCTGCCGGCCCTCCTCTTTCAAAAGCTCCTCCACGCTCCCCAGCTCCTCATACCGCTGATGCAGTTGCTCCCTGATGTTGCGCACGGTACGGTAGATACGCACGTGTGCAATCCCCGTGCGAACGCGTCGCAGCAGCTCCTCAAAATCAAGCGGCTTGACAAGGTAGCCCTCCACCGGCAAGCTGACTGCCTCCTTTGCCGAACGCAGCGAGGGATAGCCCGTTACCAGGATGGCGGGCGTTCCTTTGGCAATGTTCGGCAGCTCACGAATGAGTTCCAGTTCCGGGTTGCCAGGCATCCTTATATCGGCAATCAGCACATCGTACTGCTCCTCCTGCAGCCGACGCTCTGCTTTTGCTGCATCCGGGACACAATCACACTCGTATCCTTCCCGACGCAGCAAATCGGCCGTCGATTGCAAGAAAGTCTCGTCGTCGTCGGCTATCAAAATTCGACCCAAATCAGCCATTCTATACCCCCTTTCTACGCCCCCCAAGGGGGAGTATAATACTGAAAACCGTTCCCTGACCTGCCTTACTCTCAAAATACACCGAACCTCCCATCGTTTCAACAATATTTTTGGAAACCGAAAGACCGAGCCCAAGGCCCGCCGTTCCAAAGCCCCTCTTGGTCGTAAAGAGCGGCTCAAAAATCCGCGAACGCAGGTCCTCGGCAATACCATTACCTTCATCGCAAACGGTAATCGTCAAGACATCTCCCGTTATCTTTTCTGCAATCCTGACCTCACCGCCCTTTAGCGAGGCCTCGATTGCGTTTTTCACGATGTTGTACAACACCTGCGTAAGCGGCGCCTCCGGCAGCGTCACCATCGCCGCCTTATCACTGCTGTCAATCGCGATAGCCACCTCGTGTTGCCGGCAGACAGGCTCCAGCAACGCGACCACCTCTCCGATGGTCTCGTCTAACAGGAAGTCCCGCGCCGTCTCACTCTCCGGCTTGTATAAGCCGAACATCTTATGCACAATCCCAGAAATCCGGTCAATTTCTTTACTGATGCGCCCAAGATACTGATAGTACCGATGCTCTTTCGGGATGGCGTCTTGGATTAGCATAAACGAATTCTTGATGCCCGCTAAGGGATTGTTAATCTCGTGCGCAATCTGTGCGGCCAGCTGACCTTTCGCAGCCAGCTTCTCACTGGCCCGCAGCGCCTCCTCCGCACGCTTGCGCTCCGTGATGTCAATCCCGTACGCATTGACATACTCTCCGCCTGGCACGGGCGCCAATGCCACGAGAAATATACGGCCGTCGTTACATTCAAACTCAAAAGTGCAGACTTCACCTGAACCCAGAGCCTCTTCCACCCGTCTGCAGCAAGGGTCAGGGATGCGCTCGCCCTCCTCGCACCGCCACGTTTGCAGTACGGGCAAGCTGGCAGCATTGGCATAAAGAATAGTGCAATCTTTTGCGATTCGAAGCACAGGGTTCGGGTTCTCGCTGGGGAATTTTGCCAGCTTCGTAATCTCCTCCTCCGCACGCTTACGCTCCGTGATGTCCATACATATTGTCTGAAACAAATCCTGGCCGCCAAGATGAACCCGCGACACATTCAAAAGCGCCTCATATACCGTGCCGTCTTTGCGCCTCTTCCGGACCGGAAAATCAACCGCACACTCATATCGCTGGATAGTCTCAAGCAGTCTCTTTCTGTCTTCCGGATTCTCGTATGTATCGGCAAGGTTAATCTTTTTAAGCTCGGCCTCGAAGTATCCGGTGATAACCTCCATTTGCTTATTAGCGGCAACCACCTTCCCATCAAGCGTAACCAACCCAATACCAACCGGAGACTGGTCGAACAGATACCTGTATCTCTTCTCGCTCTCCCGAAGCGCCTCCTCCGCACGACTGCGCTCGGTAATGTCGACCGCTGCTGCCACTAAGCCGATGATGTTGTCAAGCCGGTCCCGAACTGGAGCAAGCGAAATCATCATGTAGGCAGAACGTCCATTTCTGAGCCGTACACGTCGCTCTCTTCTTATTCTCAGGCCCTTCCTCAACACCTCATTGTCTTCAGCCTCAAGAACATCTGCGATGTCCTTGCCGAATATATCCCTGTCACGCTTTCCGATGGGCTTGTCCACCGATGTGGGAAGTAGATCAAGAAAGTGCTGGTTCACAGCAACGTATCGCCCCTCGGCGTCTTTGAGAAAAATCCAGACTGGCGCGTTTTCGATGATAGCCGATTGGCGATTTAGCAGCTCATCCCGTTTCTCCTCCGCTCGCTTACGCTCCGTGATTTCAGCACGAAGTTGCCCCTCATTTGCTTTGAGCTGCTGGTTCGCTGCTCTGAGCTGCTGCTCGCTCGACCGTAGCTGCTGATTACTGGCCCTCAACTGTTGCTCAGTTGTCTGTAATTGCTGATTGCTCGCCTCAAGCTGCTGGTTCGCCGCTCGAAGCGCCTCCTCCGCCTTCCTGCGCTCCGTGATGTCTCGGCCAATGCCCACAATCTCCACAATCTTTCCATGAGCGTCCCGCAAAGGTACTTTGCTGGTCAAAAGCCATTTTCTCTCCCCTGTTGTCTGGTCTGTGACCTGTTCTTCCCGACCCAGCAGCGGCTGACCCGACCTCACGATTTCCAGCTCGTCGGCATAATATCGCTCGGCCATCTCCCGCGGGTAAAAGTCAAAGTCCGTCTTCCCAAGTAGCTTATCCGGCGCAGAAACCCCCATCAGACGAGCAACAGCGATGTTTCCCACAACAAACCGGCTTTTCTCATCTTTGAAATAGATAAAATCCGGCAGATTGTCTATCAAAGTCCGAAGCAGATTACGTTCATTTATCAGCGCCTCCTCCGCACCCTTCTCTGAGGACTTGCTCTGCTCGACTTCTTCCCGCCGCCGGCCCGCCTCCCTGTGCTCTTTCCCGACATCATCCATCTCTGTCCCCTTCTGTCCAGTAACCTTATAGTAACACCATCACCGTGTCCCGTGGCCTTACACGATGTCTTCAACGCCTAAACTATTTTTTCTTGCGATTAACAGACAGAAAAGGTATAGTCTTATCCTGTCTCCCCCCGAGAACAACCTGACTGTCACTTACTGTAATTCTATGACCGGAAAAAACTAAGTCAAATAAAATCTTTGATTCACATATCGAAATTTACCGGATAACCGCACTCCGGCTCAGATTGTGGCAATTCTTGTTCCTTAACCTGCCCTTCTACTCTTAACCCGGCTTCTTTTAGCTTCTTGTTGTGTACTTTCTCTGAGTAACCAGTCTTAAGCCATTTGTAAACATCCCCCCAAACTCCTGCCCACACGGAAATCGACCCATTAGCCTCGCATCGCGTCCCTTAGTCGTCATCGTCTTCCTCTTTGTCTTCCTCGTCCTCGGCCTCTTCTTCCTTTTCGGTCCCGAGGTACTTACCTGTAGCAGACACGAGGATGTCGAACTCCTTGTCATTCACGACAACCTCGGCCTCGTACACGAGACTCCCTTTTACCATCTCCTTTTCAATCTCTGTGATTTTTCCTCCGCCCGCATGTTTCTCTATGGTGGCGCGTACCGCAGGGGGTAAATCTCCGAGTGAAACCGTTTCCTCTTTCGCTTTGCTATATCCGGTCAGCACCAGCTCTTCATCCTGAATGAGGCCCACACCTGGTGCATAAGTTTTGTAGCATTTTTCGTCCGCGTCTATTCCGGACGTCTCTTCTATTCTTATGCACTTCTTGAACGTTCCCGCCGGCGTCTTCATCGTCACCTCATCACTCATTATCTCGGCCCTGTCCATCGCCTTCGGCGAGATCTCCTGGTAATATCTGGCCCCCAAAAGAATCGTCCCGGGCATCATTATGCCCGCTCTCGAATTCTTCTCGTCTGCTCTCCACTCTCCCGAGTGCCTCACTATCTTACCGCCCTTGTAAATGTCCACCTCCTCGCCGAAATAGAATACGTCGCCGTGCTCGCTACAAATCGCGAAGAAGTTCCTCGACACCTCCTTCAGCTCTCCCTTCTCTTCTTCCCGTTCTTCCACAACTCTCGTTTCCACACCACCGACCTTCCTTGTTTCATCCAGTACGGTAATCACGACTTTTTCTCTGCGACTTTCCAGTACCAGTTGATGACCAGGCTCCAGAATAAAGAACCGATTCCTGCCGACAGAAGAGAACGTGCGGTTCTCCTGACCGAAACATTCCGTCCATTTCTTGTCTTGCTCGCCGCCCGGTGCTTTTCTTGCAGGCATCCTCTCCTTGATTTCAATGACCTTCCCTTCCGGGGAGATTTCAACTTCGTACTCTTTTCCGCCGGAACGTATGTCCACGTCATATTGCCCCGGGTCTTCCCCTTCAACCTCCTTTTGAATTCTTATTATCTGCCCCTTCGGAAAGGCTTCCTCGATGGCCTTTCTCATGACAGCCGGCAGCTCCGACGGTAGCACAGAGACTTTTCTCTCTTGTTCCGCAGCTTGGGCCGGAAAACCTATGACCACCGGCATCGTGTACAACACGACAGCGATGCCAATTGCGTCAACCCAACCCGACTTCACTTTCATGTTCATGATAAATCTCCTTTCTTAATCCGACATTTCCCATTCAAGCCTCCCAGGCTACGCCGCTGGGTTTCTCTTCTCTCATTGTATAGAGCCCGACAGCCCAGTCCACACCTTTCTCGCCCCCTTCGTCATCCCGACCGAAGTGGAGGGTTCTATTAAAAATGTCATTGCGAGCACCTCAGCAGCCAGGCAGCAGGCATACAAAAAAAAATCTCGCCGGCCTGTCATTGCGAAGCAGCGAAGCGACTGCGGCAATCTCCACTTCATCATTCAGAATTCCTTGTTCGATATTCGATATTCCCCCTCGTGTTTAGCCCCCGCTGAAGCGCAAGCCCCCCTTCTGTCTGGCGGGTCATTCTGAACAAGCCTTTAGCCCTGAGCGAAGCCGAAGCAATCTCATCGCTGTATGTCCCACCACGGAAGCACAACAAAATACACAAAAAGCCCCAGCAGTACTGCGAACCATATACAAAGTCCCGTTATCGCAAATCCCCGCCCCCTCAACAGCCCACTGCTTCTCCGGATACACATCTGTGCTGCCACCCGCACTACTGTCATCGCCGCCGCAGGCCGAGCGGAACAGAACGGCTGACTACAAGCCACGCTTTCAAAACGCCTTGCCATCATGCAGCCTCCTCTGTCATTATCTTATCCAGTTTTGCCTTCGTTGCCTTTGCCCATCCCTGCTATTCTTCGCTCCTTTCGATAATGCCAAAAACTACATTCTAACCAATTGTAACCTCTCACTTAGCAAAATTCCCAACAACCCCGGTCTATACAAGAAGACCTCTGCTGGTGTCCGATAGTTCAAACATTTCCGTGGACGATTATTTAATAACTCCACAACTTTGTCAAGCAGCCATTGGCTGGCTTGCTGGAAATCTGTGCCTTTCGAAAATAACTGTCGCAACAATCCATTCGTATTCTCATTTGTGCCACGCTCCCAGCTATGATACGCATTGGCAAAATAGCTGGGCATCGACAGGGACTTTTCAAGCTCCTTAAAACCGGCAAATTCTTTGCCGTTATCAAACGTCATCGTCTTGAGCCTGTCAGCCGGTATCTTTCCAAAGGCACGCCTTGTTGCCAGGTTCATACTTCTGACAGATTTGCGCGAGCCTCGAACCGAATTTACTGCACCAACTCGCGCGAAATTCAAGCAAATCGATAACATCAATCTGCGCCATTTCCCTCCCAATGAACGACCAGCTACCAACTATGAACTGCAAATTGTTCGCTTCGAACAATTTGCGCGGGGGGGTATGAAAAAGTGGTACAAAAACGGTACGTTTTTGTTAATTTTTGCGAATTTTTGCGAATTTCCTGTTCATTTTTGTAAATTTCTGTCAATTTCTGCGCATTTTTGCGCTCTTCCCGACAAAAACCTGCGTGTTTGCTTCGAAAACCTGCGCGTTTGACCGATTTCTTGACAAAAAACCTGCACATTTGCTTCGAAAACCTGCGCGTTTGACGCGAAGTTCTTGACAAAACTCGCACGTTTCGTGCGAAAATCCTCTCGTGTCTATTTGGTGCTGCTCGCAGAATTTATCTGGATTAAACTGCAAAGAACTGATAAAATAGTACCCACTGGTGAACGGAAAGGCTCAATTATGGCGTCCGGCAAATTACGTATTTACAAAAGGCCTAAGCTCAGTAACCCTCGTATCTTACTGGGTTTTACCGGCTGGATGGACGGCGGCGAAGTCTCCACAGGTACCGTAAAGTGCCTTATCGACAAGCTGCACGCTGAAAGATTTGCCGAAATCCAGCCGGAAGGTTTCTACATCTACAGCTTCCCGGGCTCAATGGAAATGACTGCGCTCTTTAGGCCACACACCAGCATAAAAAACGGCCTGGTCAGCTCTTACGAAGTGCCGACAAACGAGTTTTTCTGCGACGAGAGAAGCAATCTGATATTGTTTTTGGGCAAGGAACCTAATCTGCGATGGGCCGAATTCGTCGATTGTATCTTCTCGCTGTGCTCTGATTTTGGGGTTAAGACGATATATTTCATTGGCAGCGTCGCGGGTCTTGTGCCTCATACCCGTGAGCCGAGGCTCCTCTGCTCCGTTTCCGACGCCGCCCTTAAGGAAACTTTCCAGCATTACGGCGTAAAATTCACCAACTACGAAGGACCCGCCAGTATCGTTACCTGCCTGACGACTAATGCAAATCAACAGGGTTTGAGTATGGCAAGTCTTACGGCCACGATTCCCGCTTATGTGCAGGGCAATAACCCAAGGTGTATCGAGGCGGTAACAAGACGACTGGCCGGCATTCTTGGCCTCCAGATAGAGCTTGACGACCTGCGCGACATTAGCGACGAGTTTGAAAAGAGGCTAAGCGAGGTTGTGCAGGAGCAGCCGGAATTAGCTGGGAACATCCACAAGCTCGAAGAGGACTACGACAACGAGATTTTTGACAGCGAAATGGGGGATTTGAAAAAGTGGCTCCAGCAGCAGGGAATCAGGTTAGATTAAGATCTGAGAGCAAATCTTGCCAGGGTGGGGGACAAGTTGCTTCGAGAACGGTTGCAGTTTCTCTTACGAATGAAGGCAGAGTATGAGTGAAACAAAGTTGCTGCTGAATGCGTATTATGAAGCCCTGTACGAGCGGCTGGAAGCCGGGAAGGAGCTTTTGGCGACAAGAATAGAAAAGCTGCTGCGGGCCGAGATTGCAAAACGCGAGTTTGGGAACTTTGACGAGGACAAATACTCGGCTTACCGGGATGCTTGCCTGGCCTTTGTGGATGAGCGGCTGGAAACCTACAATCCAATTGGGATTCAATATACCTTTGACCATACCAGAAGGCAGCAGGCCTTTGAATTGGAGCTGCAGCTTAACTGGTACGACAGCCGGGCGGAATTTGAAGCCTTGGCGGAGGCGGCGCGGGCTAAGTCGGAAGTGGAAATGACGCAGGAAAGGATGAGCGAGCTTGTCGATGAGCTGATAAAGGAGACCGGCGCGTTCCCGGATAAGAGCATTATTTCCACTTACGAGGTCCAGCCCGGTCTGGGGAAGCTGCCCGACTACATCGTGGCGCGAGCTATCGAAGAAATCATCAGGTGAATAAGGGCGCTACACCCTTTTCATTTTTGCAATAGCCCACATTCTAATACGGTCGAATGCTTTTCTTTAACTGATTCATCGGCTATAATAGTCACAGTTGAAGGAGATAACGTTCTTGGCGAGGTACGAGTTATAAAGCTATGATCGTGCTAATATATGGTGGCGGGTCCGTTGGCCTCGGTGTTGCAAGCTGCTTGTTAAAATCCAGGGCCGAGCTTGATATTATTGCCAGAGAAAATACAGTCTTGTCTTTGCGTGAAGATGGCCTGACAAGAACAGGGATTTTTGGCGATTATTATGCAGAACCAACAGCGTTCGGCAGTTACTCATCCCTAAGTGAGATTCAAACAAAGGCTTACGATTATATATTTGTGTGCACCAAATCCTTTGATTCTTTCGAGGCGGCAAGAGACCTTTCTGAGCATAATCTCTTATTCGGTAAGAAGACGAAAATTATACTCTTTCAAAACGGATGGGGTAATGCAGAAATATTCTTGTCTTTTTTCAGCAGAGAGCAGATTTACAATGCACGAGTAATTACGGGGTTCCACAGAGTTGATAATAATGAAGTTGCAATAACAGTACACGCAGACTCAATTCATATCGGCAGTTTATTCGACAGTGATTCATCCTGCATTGAAAACTTATGTGAGCTTATAACCAGGGGCGACATACCGTGCAAAGTAACTGACAGTATAGAAAAAGACCTCTGGGCGAAAATGCTCTACAATTGCGCTCTGAATCCGCTTGGCGCCATTCTTGATGTTCCGTACGGGGCGTTGGCAGAGCACAAATTTACCCGGGCTATAATGAAAGGTATCGTAGAGGAAGTATTCGGCGTTATGACATTAGCAGGTTACCAAACGCATTGGCACTCGCCTGAAGATTTTCTTGAAACATTTTATAAAAAACTTGTGCCCGACACAGCGGAGCACAAATCATCTACCCTGCAGGATATCCTCGCAAAAAAGAAAACTGAAATCGATGCCTTGAACGGAGCTGTCATTGAGCTGGCCGCCGAATATAAGGTGAACGTTCCCTGTAATCTGGTCGTCTATAACATAATAAAGTTTCTCGAAGCTCGCAGTTCTTAAAAATCCATCACCTCTTCTTCACCGGCACTCTTAAGCGTCCGGGTATTCTTCTCAATTTCCCCTTCTTGAGACGACCAGCTGGATGGGTTTGGCCTCGGCCTTGACTTCGGGATTGTAATACTCGTAAACAGTGGACTTTGGTGTCTTGGCCTTTAGCGGGTACTTGGCCAGCAGTTGGTACTTGATCTCAATCGGTTTTTTGTGGTCAACTTCCCGCAGGTACACAATAATCTGTCGGCCGGTGGTCGAGTACTTCTCGATTACCTTGTCCTCAACCAGACTGTTCAGGTTGTCAGGTATCAGCGTAAATCCCGGCGGCAGGCCAAGGTCCACGATGACCATCTTGGCTTTGCCGCGGCGATTGTTGGTTACGGTCGCGGTGACATTGATGATGTCCTCAGCGGTCAACTGTGTGCGGTCGTATTCGACATTGATGGTCATTGGTTCTTCTGGAATAGCCAGGAGCCTTTTCGGATACGGCATATAGTACCGGCCAACGACCTGATACAGCAGCGCACCTTTGCCTTCAAACTCAAGTTTTATGGTGTTTTCGCCTTTGCGAGTCAGGTCTTTGAGGTCAACAAGCTGAAGTACATCGCTGTTGGTTTCATCTACTGTGAGCTGCTTGACGGCTTTGTCGTTGAGTGACAGACTAATGGTGGCATCAGTCTTGGCGGTGGCGCCGCGTTCGGCCATCAGCATTGCCCGCAGGGCCTGAATCGTTGCCTGCGTCGATTGCCATGTCCCGTAGGCGTCCTTGTTCTTCACCAGATAGGTTACGGCCTTAGTAACTGTGCCAAGTTCGCGTCCACAGCGGATGAACGCCTGCACCGCCAGGGCCGTCACTTCAATATCAGCCGCCGTACCTGTTCCATGCGTGGGGGTCTCGGATTGTGCCGGCCAGTAAGCGACGTCATCCTTCTCGATGCGTCTCTCGAATAGCGTTTGAAGTACGTCCAGTGTGGTCTTGTCTTCCGGATCGACCGTGGCCAGCGCATTGGCGGTCAGGGCAATTGTGTAATTGTCCTTCATTTCGTCGAGATGTTTATGCAGATAATCAATACCTTTGCCGATTTCCGGGCCTTGATACTCGGTCGAGGCCAGGGCCCAGGTGATGTAGGCGGTGTTGCGAAAGACGTCATCGGTGAGCTTATTGATCGCGCCTTCGCGGATGCCGCCCTTTGACGGTTTATATGAGCCGTCCTTTTCCTGGCACTTCGCCAGCCATTGCTGTGTACGGCTGATGATGGCCGGGTCCACTTCATATACCTTGCTCATGTCGTAGAACTCCATCAGCCCGTATGCGGTCAGAATCCGGTGCGCCGGCGCTTTGCCGAACCATTCGAATCCGCCGCCCGGCACCTCGTAAGAGACAAGCCGCTGATACCCGGCGTTGATGAAGCCCTCTGCTTTCATCTGCAGCTCCGGCGTAATCTTGCCGGTGCTCTTCATATAGTCCAAAACCAGAATGTTCGGATATGTCACCGAAGAGGTCTGCTCGAAGCAGCCGAACGGCATCCGCAGCATCTTGTCCAGCCCTTCAACCACCTGGCTGAGCACACCCGGATAGACCTTGACGAATATCTTGCTGGCATCATCGATGGCCCCATCGGGTATGGTGATTGTGTGCGTGATATCTCCTTCCAGGCGCCCGCTGTGGCTGACCAGATGCTCTTTGCCGTCGGGGACAATCTCTACGCTGCGGGCCACCGCGTCGCTTTTCCTGGAGCCGCGGGCGATGACCGTGAACTTCTTAAAGCCGATCTTTTTGGCCACGATGGGAAAGTACACGGCGCGGACTTCCGATGGAGCGAGCGTGACGGTCTTTTCCGCCAGCCCTTGCAGCTCGAACCAGTCCTCTTTTTTGACCTGCAATTTAATCTTCTGGTCGGTCTTGAGGTAGTTATATATTGCCACCGGCACGTGTACCTGGTCATTCTGCGTCAGCGCCACGGGAAAGTCGATATCCACAAAGAAATCCTGGAACACGCGAATGCCCGCTGTGGTTGAGCCAAGCTGTCCTCTGGCCGAAGAGGCCATACACGTCAGCCGCCAGGTGGTTATCGAATCAGCCAGCGGCACGTTCAGAACCGCCCGGCCTCGGCCGTCGGTGATTACCGCCGGATTAAAATACAGCGTCTCCGGGAAATACTGACGAATCCGAATCGGCTCCGCCGCGCCACTTATGTCTTCGCGAATCGCTGAGCTGATATTTGCCTTTTCCATAGCCGGCATTGCCATTACTTCGGCTCGCTTGAGACCTCTCATGCCAAGGAGCCCATTCTCCGCAAAGCCCCCACCAAAGCCTCCTCTTCTGCCAAAGAGTCTAATGCCCCCCTCCTCGTCTAATGTCATGGGATACGGATAAAACGGCACCGTGACATCATCAGCGGTCTCCCATTTGCCGTCGATGCCCGCGGAAGTGAGTATGAAAAAGTGGTAGATTTGTTGACGTTTGGCCCAGTTGCCGACAATCTTCATCATCCCGCCCCAGGGATCGAGGGCATCCGATTCTTTCAAATAACCCTTCTCAACCAGGACATCAAGTCCTATGCCTTTCGCAAAGCGTTGCTTGCGGTGGTTCTTGGAGAACTTATTAAGGGCCTCCTGTACTTTCTGGTATCGCGGCATCATATGCTGAGCCATCTTCTGCTGAAAGGCCCGTGCCTTATTGTCGCGCTGATAGGTGTTGACGTGGAGGGGATAATCACCCACTCCTTTGGCCGAGGCCAGCAGCACGCGGGCTGCGGTGTCCCGGCGGGCCTCTGCAGGCCTGACACCAGGCTTAGGTATGGGCGGGCTGAGGCATTGGTCCAGCTCATAGCCGTGGATTTCATAGCGGGGCGTGGCAATCTCCTTTTCCAGATAAAAATATACCTTTTCCAGCCCCGGCTGCATCTCCTGCAGTGCAAAGACCGCCTCGTCAACCACCATCACTCCCAGTGCCGAGGCCACGCCCCTGCCGCGCTTGTTAGTCACCTTGAATCTCAGCTTCGCCTCACTGCCCGGCAGGTAAGTATCGCTGTCGCTGGTAACTTTTATGCTCAAATCGTCCGCCGGGTCCACCAGCACCAATCGTCGGTCGCGAACTATCACGCCGTTCTTGCCAATAAGGTACGCATTGATTTGTACCGTGCCCGCAAGTGTTGCGTTCAGCATTACCTTATCCGATGCCTTGCCGTTTTTCAGTTCCAGCGTTCGTGTAAGGTAGGTCTGTCGGTCCTTGATAAGGTCTACATAAATAGTGCCTGACTTTCGCGTGCAAAAGACCGACAGCTTTAGTGGCTGGCCTGTGCGGTAAAGACTTTTATTCGTACGCAGCAGAATCGAGTCATCATCTATACGCTCTTTAGCTTTTAGCTTGATATTGGCCCGGCCGGTGTGGCCCTGTGCATCTTTCGCGAGCAGTGACATCGATATACTGCTGCCTGCCTGCGGTTCCAGCGTGACCTCGCCGAAGCCGGCTTCGTCGGTTTCGATCGTTATCGCTCTCGCCTCCGGAGGATTTGTCCACGTAACCTTGCACTGTGCCGGTGTTGAGTCCGCATAGGTAGTAACTATATAGACCTTATTCTCCAGGTCAGGTATAAGCTCACCACTTTCAGGCACCGCCGCCACGATAATCGGCGAGGCGGTCACGGTGACATTTTTGGTGATACTTTCCTTGTGGTCGGCGGTATCGACCACCTTGATTTCAAACTTCGCCGACGCCTTGCCCGCCTCAAGAGGCTGACCGACAAAATGTTTGGGCAAACGGACCTCGAAGGCGTAATGCCCTTTTTCGTCCGTCTTGCCTTCGATGCTCTGGAAGTCCACGTATTCCACGTCAAACTTGGCGCACTTTATTTCCACCTTGCCGCCCGCCACGGGTTTTCCGAAAAAGTAATCCACCTGAATCTCACCCTTGACGGTCTCGCCCGGCTGGTAGAAATTACGGTCGCTCTTGAAGTTTATCTTGAACTTTGGCAGCACGTAGCGCTCGACGGTTACAGTTTTCTCTTCTCTTGCCCCGGCCACGATGGCACGGATGCGGTATGTACCCATATTAAGCTCATTGGCGAGCACAAAGTCTGTGTGTGAAATGCCGTACTCGTCGGTCTCTCTGCGGGTCTTGAACACCTTGTTGCCTTTTGAGTCTTCTACTTCAAATGTGACCTCCGCCTCGGCCAGCGGCGTCATATCAGGCCCAGTCAGTGTCAGCGCGCGGATATGGATTGTCTGACCCGGCTGATAAAGCGGCTTATCGGTGGTAAGCAAGGTGCGCAAAGCACTTCTGATGTGGACGGTCTCTTCCACAGTATCGGTTGCTGTCTTTGATTTCACAACCACCCTCAGCTTTGCATTACGCAGCACCCTATCGGGCATCTCAAGTCGGGCTGCCACCTCACCGTTTTTGTCGGTTCTTGCACTGAACTTGGAAATTACCTCATCTTCGTGTGTCAGTTCAACAGAAACTTCCGCTCCGCGGATCGCAACACCGGCGGCCCGATCCATCACCAGCACCCTTATCACAGGACGTGTACCGGCCACGAATTCACGCTGGCCTAATACCGTCGTCTCAAGAATTTCACCCACAAACAGAAGGCTTCGCCGGCGAAACTCCTGGCCCGAATTGAATCGGTATCGCAGATAATAGTTGGCCAGGTCTTTCTCGTTGATCTGCGCAAACAAATCAATCTGAAGCCCTCTGCCAATATGGCGGCGTGTGACCTTCGCCAGAAGCTTGCCGCCAAGCTCGTAAAGCTCGGCCTCAAGTGTGCCCCTCTGTCCGTCGGGCGGATAAAATTCTACTGTAATCCCTTCCGATGAAACTTTCAGCAGAGACAGGTCTGCGTTGGTCAGGTTCGCCCCTTGCGCCGGCGACCCGGCCATTCCCATCAAGATAAATACAAGACTGCCAAGCGCACACGAAAACACCAGCCCGGTCCAAATCACTTTTTTACACATCTTTCGGTCCTCCCGAATAAAAGTTTTGTTAGAAAAATTGTTCTGCTCAAATCACACGTTAAGCCAAGCTCGTCTACATATTAAGACACCTCAGCCGTCAAAAAGTTGACATCAATTGGACGATTTCGTCCAACTTTTTTCCTATCACTGCCTAAATATATTCCGACAAAGCATTTGAGAAAAGTAAAAGTTATGTAAAACTTCGGCAGAAATCGCTTTGACGCCCGGTTATAGACCGACCCTATCCGGGTATTCGAACGGGTCTCGTTCGGACAACTCCAAACAAATCAAATCCTAAGGCGCGTGCTGAATTTCCATTAGCCAGGGGTCTGTTTCGACGATTTTCTGTGTCTTGCCGTCCCAGAAGAGCAGTATCGATTTTGGGTTTCCGTCCTTACCTTCCTTGACGCCTCTTGCCAAAAACATTCTGCCGTCAGGTGAAACGGAAAATTGGGTCAGACTGTCGTCGTCGATGGTAGCTGAAACACCCTCCGGGAGTGAGAATAAAACGGTTGTCTTTTTGTCATTTAGATTTACAGACCTGATGTCAAGTCGCGGTTCGGATAAATTGGGGTCGTCATTTTTGCGGGTAGCGAGGTAATATACGTTATCACCATCCGCAGAAAAGTGCCCATATCCGACAAGCTTTGCATCAGGGTCAACGTACAGTTGCTTATCACCGGTGCTGTGGTCAATTACCACTAATGTTTCTTTTGTTGTAATAAGAAGCTTGCGGGAATCAGGGGACCAGCCGCTTAACCAATATTCTAAGTCCTCGTCCATTTTTGAATACTTGCATGTCGTCCCGTCGATTCGTGCCAATACCAAAATCCCTTCGAGCAAAGAAGCGAGCCATTTCCCATCAGGTGAAACGCTCCCTTGCCCTGTAGTGCTGAAAAGATGGACCTGTGTTTGCCCAGCTTGCCTGTTCAAACTGGCAAAATAGTATCCTCCTGACAAGCAGCGGACGTGAAAAATATTGGCCGAATCAGGTGACCACTCGGGCCTGATGAAAAATAATTGCCGCAGCGTATTGTCCTTATCCCCTGTACATTTCATTACTCGCAGCACCTTTCGCTGGTTGCCGTCCGGTGCGGCGACCATCAGCTTCATCCCAAAAGTCTCATAATCTTCGTCTTGCTGTGCTGACATTTCTTTAATAGCCTCCAATAAAAAAGGCGGCATCATCTTGTTTTCTTCGCTGAACAATTCTTCGACGGTTTTTATTACATTAGCTTCTCCCCCGGCTTTTTCGCTTGATTTGACAGTCAACGAGGCCGCGTTGGGGTCAATAGCAGCGGCAGGTGCAGGTTCTTGGGGCACCGGAGGCTCCACTTTATAATACGCTATCCACTTGCCGTCAGGCGACCACGCAGGCCCGGACAATATGCCGCTTTCTTGAACCGTATCCAATAAGACGTGTTCATCCGTTGCCACATCGTAGGTGAAGATCGCAGAAACATTCGGTTCACCATCGGCGGGCGTGACGAGAATTGCAATCTTGGATGAGTCCGGCGACCAGGTTACAGGCGAGAGTACACATGCCAGGATGTAGATGATTAGACAGGACAAGGCGGCGACCAAAGCTATCACAGCTTTACTGTAACCGATTCTTTTAGTCTCTTGCGCATTCATTACCGAATCCTTTCAAATTTACCAGGACCACAGTCTTTTTAATCAAAAAACCTGTTATTGCTGTAACGCAAAACAGAACACAGACCAACCCTGTAAAAGACACCCCAAGAGCAGCATAGTAGAAGTAAATCGACTGTATCGGGAACCAAAGAGGTATTGTATTCAGGAAAGCAAAGAGTGCAAAAAAGCATAATGTCGAAGTTTTTGTATGGTGGCCGATAATCCTGCCTTCGTTCAGGATTGTTGAAACGGCGGGCAGAAGTAAGAAAACTATGGCATTTCCAAAAATGAGTCCGCTCCATAATCGCCACGCCGCTCCCGGGTCAAAAATATGAAAGCCGAATAAAGGCATAATCAGCAGACTTGCAATGTTCACATAAAGGATACTTAATGGAGGTAAACCTTTTCTGTATTGCCGGCTCAAAAGCAAGTAAAGAAAGCCGATGCCCATACCCACATATACGCCTGTGCACCTTTGGCAGAAAGGCAGCAACTGACCCGCGATTGCAAAAGACCGTGAAGCATCCTGACCACACAAAAACGAAAATATGTAATCAATGGTATTCATGAGTCATACCAGATGGGCTTGCGTGAATATATTGTCGGTTTATTACTGAACGGGTGGCGTAATCTATTAGCAATATATCTTGCCGCGATTTGCGTGCCATACTTAAATAGCGACTTGAAGACCCTTCTGCGCCGCTTGTCTCTTACGGTAAAAAATTTCTTCAAATTAGCAGCGGTTCTGTCTAAACCTATTCTAAACGTCAATTTGAAATAAAGTCTTTCGAGCTGCCTGGCTGAAAATCGCCTGGTACGCATAACCGGCGTGTGAAAATTATAAGCCCGGCGGTCGGCAACCTCTATTATCTCTCGTCTGCGTGCAGCCTCATAAACTTCGGTTCCCGGATTTGGTGTCAACGGGATGAAAAAGCAGTAATCCATTCCCACTTTATACTGGTACTTTGAAAGCTCATCAAGTGATTTCCTTGTCTCATCCCAAATCCCGAATATGACCGAGCCTATGGTAAAGACACTCGGGTATTTCCTGCGGAATATCTCGAAAGCCCTGGCCGTTATGTCAGGCCCGTTTGCGTGTTTATTCAGGCCTTGTAGCTCTCGTTCATCCGGTCTTTCAACGCCAATCATAACCTGACAAAGCCCTGCCCGGACGGCCTTTTCAAGAATCCCAAGACCTTCATCTCGAACAACATAATCTGCCCGTATCCAGGCGGTCTGTCGTATTCTTATATTGTGTTTCAGTAAAAGACCGCAAAATCTGTCGGTCCACTTTGGGTCAACGTTCCACGTGGGGTCAACCCAGCCAAAAGTGTATCTGTCGAAATCACGAACCAGCCTTGTAACTTCCTCCAGGCACCTTTCCGGCGACTTGCTGCGATAGTATGGTTTTGTTCTTTGCCGGTCCTCAGAAACTTTTCCCATAAATTTCCACAGGTTGCAGAAACTGCAGGTATCCGTGCAACCTCGGCTGTGTTCTATCGAAACCAAACCCGGGTGGTTTTTCGACCCAAGCCCGTAAAGATGCATCGCCACTTTTGACCAGGCCGGCATCGGCAAAGTGTCCATATCAGCTATCAATTCCCGCTCAGCAGTCCTTATGATTTGACCGTCCTGCTTGTACGATATACCCTTAACGCTTTTGGCATCACTTTTATCAGCAACTGCATCAAGCAGCTCAACAAGCGTAGTCTCACCTTCGCTATGAACGACATAATCTATTGAACCGGCTTTTAGAGACTCTTGGGCCGCATAGCTAAAGAACACCCCACCTGCAATAACGGTGGTGTCCGGATGTCGTTCTTTGACAAGACCTGCCAGCCGCATCGCTTCATGTGACGAAACCGTTTCTTCACCCACGCAGATTACGTCAGGCCAATCGGAGCTGAGGGTAGAAAGCAGAGTTTTCCAGCCAATCTTAGCTCCCGGACAGTCAATTATCTCGATGGACCAATTCGGCCTCGCAGCTTCGAGCTGCCCCGCCAGCGACATAAAACCCAGAGGTTGCCAGAAAGCGCTTGTTTCGCTGTTGAAAGGCCAAACGTATCGCGGTGTTCTGACAAACAATATTTTCATAGCAGCTCCGCCAGTGTACCGTCTTTGGTTTTCTCGCGTAACTGTGCTTTTCATAAATCTCTCACCCAAAAAATACTGCCATTAAGAAACCAGCCGCGGCTACAAAAACGACCGGACCCAGCAGCTTCACTACGATTCTCATCAGCGGTGCTTCGAAGTAGCTGGCCGAAAGCGCCAGGCACAGGTGCACCGGCGTAACAAGAAGTCCGCAGACCAGCCCCGAAAAGGCAAGAGTCTCGAGCGCTACTTTCGCTCCCTGGCCCGTACCAATGAAGGGCATCAGGAACGGAAAGGTAATCGCCACGGTCGGCGTGGTCACGCCGGTCAGAAATGAAACCAGCATCGGCAGGAAAAAAATGAGAAAATATGTCGGCACGTTCATATCAGATAAGAATTGGACGACGGCGCCAATCGCCTGTCCTGCTTCGAGGTTCATTTTGAAAAGCAAGGCTCCAAGTATCAAGAACGCAAAATCCACTTCAAGACCTGACTTGAATATGGCTGGCCAGCGATTAAACGGCACCTTGTGAATAGTTAGGAAGATGAAGATTGCTAAGAAGATGCCGAGCGCAGGGGTAAGATTAAAACCGACATAAAGTGCTCCAACCACCGCAATGGGCCAGAAAGCATGGACGAAGTTACGAATGTTGTTCGCAAATCGCTCGTTGGATTGCTTTTCCGGGTCTCTTGGCGGTATACCTGAGAGCAGCAGAAAGATCACACCGCCGAGTGTACCGGCCAGCATAATGGCGATGTTGTGCGAAATCAGCGCAAATGCCGATATGCCGAACATGCTCTGGATTAAAGGTACCGCAGGGAAGAGAGGCCAGATTGTTTCCCACTGGTGACGGAACAGGAAATTGATGGCCGCCTGGCGCGACCGCCCCACGCCGATATGGTCACCTAAGTCACGAACCATCGGCGCCGACAGCATAATGCCGCCGGGCGTAGGCAGCATACCCATTATCATTGGGATGGTCGCCAGGGCAGCCCGCCGACTTCTAAACAACCCCTGAATCGCTGGCACCAGACGCTGCGAGACCCCCGTCTCTTTCATCGCAGCCCCAAGCACACTCACAAACATTACCAGTGCGGTCAGTGTCACGCAAAGATACCCGGTCGTCTGGCTCAGAGGCTTGTTGTGCCATTCGTCAGCAACCGTCTGCCAAAACTCGCCGGGTGTCACCCCTAACAGCGCCGCCAGTGCGATAGATGACAGAATCATCGACCGTCCGAGTTTTACCTTCAGCCGCAGCAGTATAACCAGCAGCGCCAGCGCCAATGCCATCGCAATTAGTGCGTACATTTAATCAGCTATCCTGATAATACCACCGAGAACTTACCGACCGGGCTATCTCGAGTTCTACCTCATTTCGCGGAAGTTCCCAATCTACCGGCTGTCGATGTACCCTGCAAGACATTTCTGGGGTGTGAAATTTTTCTGGGTGCATGTCATGATTGTAGGTAGAAAAAAGCCCCGTCTGTTGTCTTCTGACCGTTGATGATAGTTTCGAGATGAGGTTTTTGGCTGGCAGCTTTGCTCTGAGGTGTGACGTTGTGGTTTTCGTCAGGCACATGAAGTAGTTTTTCTGGGCCAAAGGAGTTTCAGGTTCAGGCAATCTGTTCTATCTTGCGTATTCCCAACGACATCACGCCGCCGGAGGCGATCTCCGCAATTGAGGAGTCGAACCAGCGCACGCAATCGACGCGCTAAACGCACGCTGCTGACGTGCACCGTTAGCTGAAATTTTGGATTTTAGTGGTCTTATCTCGTCGCTGGTCGTTCGTATCTTGTATCTCGATACACGAGTCACTGGCCACCGGCCTCGAACTGCTAACGACTATTCACTATCAACCAACGATTAACCGTCTTCTGCCTCCTGTCTCCTGAATTCGCTTTTATCTCTGTGCTCTTTGTGGCTAAGTCTTTTTTATTTTTTCTATGTAATTTTGCTTTTTGCCTTTTGATTTTTGATATGAGAGCGCTTCGACATATTGGCTCGCTGCCCTTCGTGCTCGACAAAAGGGCTTGAAATTCTATCGAACGAGTGTATTATAGAAGTATGGGTGCATTTTACATAAGTTGCAGAATTGAGAATCACATCGATAGGTCGAGAGCTGTCCGGATACCGAAGCTTCTGGTGGATACGGGTAGCGAATACACCTGGGTTCCTGCGGCAAAGTTAGAGAAGATCGCAGTCACCAGAGAAAAGAAGGACATCCGCTTTGTTATGGCTAATGGTGAAGTGGTCACTCGCAGCATAGGTTTTGCAATAGTGCGAGTTGGCAGGAACTTCACCATAGATGAGCTGGTTTTTGCCGAGCCCGGTGATCTGATCTTACTGGGCGCTCGGACCCTCGAGGGGCTCAATCTCACTGTCGATGCCATCAGGAAGAAGCTTGTTGCAGCCGGTCCCCTGCCAGCCGCCTAAACCTTGCTGAACAACTCGCTACGCCGGCAGCCGCTGAGCTTTGCCGTTAGCTGAGATTCTCGATTTTAGTGCTCTGATCTCGTCGCTTGTCCCGCCACGGGCGGTTCTTCGACGTTCGTATCTCGCTTACCTCTGCGACTCCTGTCACAAGACGGGGCAGCAAGTATCTCGCCAGTTGAGATTTCCGTCTTCTGCCTTCTGCCTTCTGTCTTCCGTCTTCTGCCTTCTGTCTTCTGTCTTCTGTCTTCTGCCTTCTGCCTTTTGCACTTTACATTTTGAGTTTTAATTTTCCTTTCTACCCCTTCTTAGCCTTCAGACTGTTCAGACGTTTTGCAAGCCGCGACTTCTTTCGTGCCGCCGTCCTCTTGTGCATCGTGCTGGTCGCTGCCGTCTTGTCCAGCTTCTGAACAACAAGCCTGTATTCTTCGCTCGCCCCTTCTGCGTCACCGCTGCTCAGTGCCGTCTCAAAACGTTTAACCTGGGTCTTCACCTGGCTCTTACGCGCGCGATTGAGCCGCCTGCTTTTCGCATTTTGTCTCACTCTCTTCTTCGCTGATAACGAATGCGCCACTACAATCTCCTAAAAAACTATTGTCACCTTAATTTGTCCTTTGTAAACACCCATACACTCTCAACCAGATGCTGGTCCTCCTCCCTCGCTCCTCAGCTTGTCCACTCGCTGGCGAACATCTTTGAAGGCAAAGTCAAGTTGAGCAATTTTGCGATAAATCTCCAGCGACTCTTCCTTATCACCCTGCTCTTCGTAAGACCGCGCCAGATTGTACCGCAATTCCTTGGCGATACCATCATCTCTTATCTTGTGCGACTCTATCGCCTTGGTAAAAACATCGATTGCATCTGCAAACCACCCCTTCTTAAAAAAGCAAAACCCTATTTTATCCATCGCCGAAATCCTACGCCGAGGGTCTTTCTGGGCCTCCTGGAACAACGGTATCGCCTCATCGTACTGCTTGTCTCGCAGCAGCCGGATACCGTACTCGTATTTCGCCTGCAAGTCGGTCGGATAGTTCTCCACACAGAGACGAAAATGTTCCAGTTCAATGTTGTTAAGTTGCGCCGACAATACCGCAACCCTCGCCCTGGCTTGTGCCTCATCAGGCTTAGTCTCAAGAGCACCCTTTGCTTCTCTGATTTTGCGCTTCACGTGCTTTATTCTTATCTGCCCTGCCCGTTGTTTATAACTAAAATCGCTTTTCGTTTTGTACGCATTCTCCAGCAGCTTTAATGCCTCACGGTCAGCTTTGTCGTTTTCCAAATCTGACAAAGCCCCAGCCAGATTGAATATGTTTTTCGCCAGGTCCCCGTCCCGCGCAAATGCTTCTCGAGCCTCTTCGACTGCCGAGACGCGGTAATCCTCGGTCTTGACAACGCTCTCCTGCGATTGAAGTTTTTCTTGCCACTCACGGTCCTTGATAGACTGCCTGAAATCGCCCTCCTGGTCATATTTGCCTCTCGAAACAGTCAGTTCTGCTGTAAGGTTTTTCAGTTCGTCCGCTATCGTTGCGTCCTCCGGTTTAAGTCTGGCCGCACACTGGCAAGCCGCAAGCGCTCTGTCAAACTGACCCAGCGCCGCGTAGGAATCTTTCAACAGGACGTATGTTCGGAAAGACGGCTTTCTTGCAGCATTATTTCCCTGGAACACATAGTTGGCAATCCAGTTAGCAGTCTTCGTATGACCACCTGACACCGCAGCCTTCAGCACTGCCTCGCCATACGGCAAATGGTCGAGGTCTTTTGCGAAAAGGTATTCGGCGTTAAGCATCTGCTCGAGGGGCGTTTTTCCTCGCAGACGCTTAGCTCTTTCCATCATTGACGGCTTTTTCCCGCCTCTTCTCTGCCGCTCCAGCGCCAATTCACAAAGAGGCAGATGCCCCTCTTCAAGCGCATCCGGCGCCCAGCGAAGACCCTTAAGGTACAGCTCGATTGCGTAATCGAAATCGTTTAACGCCGCTACTTGCCGCGCTTTGTCAAAAGAATCCCCGGCCCTGGCCAACGCCGGGTCATATTCTTCTACCAGCCCCTCGAACGGCCTCTTCGCAGCCCCCCCATCCACTTCAAGTCCGCCCTGCCGCTGCCCGCGCTCGAGAGATTCCTCAAGATCACCATCCAGGTCAAATTCGTCTTTGCCCTCCATGCGTTTTTCTGAGAGCTTTTGAAGCTCCTTCTCCAAATCTTTATCCTCCGGTTTAAGTCTCGTCGCACATTCGCACGCAGCAAACGCTCTATCGAACCGACCAATCGCCGAGTACGAATCTTTCAACAAAAGGTACATTTCCAAAGATGGTTTCTTCGCACCCTTGTTTGCCAGGAACACCAAGTCCGCAATCCATTTAGCTGTTTCCTTATAACCTCCCGCCACCGCAGCCTTTAGCACTGCTTCGCCATACGGCAAATCGCTGGGGTCCTTGGCCAGAAGGTATTCAGCCCCCAGCATCTGCTCAAGCGGCGTTTTACCTTGTAGCCGTTTGGCTGCTTCGGCCCTCGACGCCTTCTTCCCGCCTTCTGCCTGGCGCAGCACAGCTAAATCCCGAAGCCCTATATGCCCCTTCTCAACCGCATCCGGGGCCCAGCGCAGACCCTCAAGGTACATATTGATTGCGCCATCGAAATCCTTTTTCTGCACTGCTTTCTCGGCCCTCTCGAAAAAAAACTGGGCCTTCGTCAATGCCTCATCAATATTTTCTTCCGGCATAAGTTTTTACCGAATCCTTTTACTGATACACTACTTACGCTGTCCATCGTAATCTTCGGCTAAAATTTGTCAACAGATAAATACTTGTACAAAAAGTTGCACTATGTTATAAGCAGCCACAGCAAAAAGGAGCATAATTAACAAGAGCATAAAACTCAGCCGACTCGACAACGCGTCTCTTATGCACTATAGGTCAGGGAGAAACAAATATGATAACAGCCCTTGAGCAGTATGACCCGCAGATTTACGAGCTCGTAAGACAGGAAAAGGCTCGACAGAGCGGCTCAATTCGCCTCATCCCCTCCGAAAACTACGTATCCACAGCCGTAATGCAGGCCAGCGGTAGTTGTCTCACCAACAAATACGCCGAAGGTTATCCGAACAAAAGATACTATGAAGGCCAGCAGGTAACAGACCTTATCGAAAAAATGGCTCGAGACCGCGCAAAGAAGTTATTCAAAGCCGACCACGCAAACGTCCAGCCCTACTCCGGCTCCATAGCTAATTGGGCCGCATATCTCGCCCTCATCAAGCCCGGCGATACCATTATGGGCCTCTCTCTCCCGCACGGTGGACACCTCACCCACGGATGGAAGGTCAGTGTCACGAGCAGAATATTCAATTCCGTACAATACACAGTTAGCCCCGATACCGGCACATTCGACTATAACCAGATTGAGGAACTCGCCAAAAAACACAAGCCGAAAGTTATCATCTCCGGCGCTACAGCATATCCCAGAGAGATCGACTTCGAGATATTCGGCCAAATAGCAAAGGACGTCGGCGCACACCATGTCAGCGATATAGCCCACATCGCCGGCCTTGTTGTTGCTGGCATCCATAGAAGTCCTGTTCCATACGCCGACATCGTCTCAACCACCACGCATAAGACCCTAAGAGGGCCTCGCGGCGGGATGCTGCTGTGCAAAGCGGAACACGCAGAAAAGGTCGACAAGGCTGTTTTCCCCGGCCTCCAGGGTGGACCGCATATGCACACAATGACAGCAATCGCCGTGGCATTGGCTGAAGCTGACACGCCGGAATTTATCGCCTATGCAAAGCAGATAGTCAAGAACGCAAAAGCTTTGGCCGAAAAACTGCTCGAATACGGATTCAACCTCGTATCCGGCGGAACCGACAATCATTTAATCCTAATCGATTTGCGAAATAAAAATGTCCTTGGCAAAAAACTGGCAAAGGCCTTAGACAGGGCAAGAATCGTTACCAATTATAACACCACGCCTTTAGACCCGGCTCATCCAGCCAATCCCAGCGGACTGCGAATAGGAACCCCGGCAATTACCACCCGCGGAATGAAGGAGCCCCAGGCTGAGCAAATCGCCGCTTTCATAAATAAAGTAGTTGAAAACATCGACAGCGAATCAGTAATCGAGGAGGTCGCAAAAGAAGTTCTGCTCCTGTGTTCACAGTTCCCCGTCCCGGAGCACTTTATCATACCAAATCAGAATAATCTTGGGGTGCCGCAAGCCTCAGAGCGTCTAACACCGTGGCTATTTTAGGTCGAGGAAACTCGAAGTGCTCAAGGAGTGGCCGGATGACTCAGGAAGAACAGGTGCTGGTTGTAGAGCGAAAAGTCCTTGAACAGGTAGGCATGTTTAATGGACTCGCATTTGACGTGGACCGCTATCTCCGCAAGCTGTTCGCTCCGGGCATTCTCCGCTTCATCCCCAGGTCGCAGGCCGAAGAAAATCCCGCCTATAAGCAGCTCATTCCCTACGTGATTATGAGTTGTGACGGCAGGTACCTTAGCTACGTCAGGGGAACGCGAGCCGGAGAGACCCGGCTGATTGGGAACAGGTCCATTGGCATAGGAGGCCATATAAACCCCGTCGATAATGAAGTGCCCTTGTTCGATACGGATTTCCGCGAGATGTACCGTACCGCCGTTGAACGTGAAGTGGCGGAGGAAGTATCCGTGGAAACGGGCCATACCGATAGTATTGTCGCCCTGCTCAATGACGAATCCAACGAGGTTGGACGTGTGCACCTCGGAATAGTCCACTATTGGATTTTGGATGCTCCAAAGGTCACCAAGCGAGAACAGATGATCACCCAAATGGCCTTTATGACACCGGCCGAACTGCAAGAAGTGCGGGATACTATGGAGACCTGGTCACAGTTGTGCTTGAGGGGACTCGCCGAGATGACTAAAGCCCAAAACACCGGCGAGCGGATAGGGGATAGCCTGTAGCGTGTAGCGAAATACGAGATACGAGATACTAAACACGAGATACGCTTCACGGCCTGGCCTGAGCGTAGTCGAAGGATCTGGCCTCCGCTACGGCTTGAGGTCACAACCTGTGACCTCAACAAAAGCCCCCTACCCGCTAAGAAAGCCCTCATTCCCTGCCCAGCCGAGGAATCTATTAGTACGGGTCATTGCGAGGCCGAAGCGATCTCCACCAGCTACCACTCACCATTTACGATTGACCAATCACCAAAAATGCTCGCATTTCCCCTTTGACTTTTGCTTTGTTTATGCTATTTTATGGCTGCAAAGGACGAACGCACCTACGAGCGGAAAACTTCCCCGAATCGCCTGTTCGTCATTCCTGCGCAGGCAGGAATCCATACGAAATACGAGATACGAGCGACGAAATCGTCAGGCGGGAATCGCGGGGTTGGGTTTGGAAAGCGGTTGAAACGCCGAAAAGGACAATTATGATGAATTACAAAAGCTATGGGGAGGGCGGAAACGGACCGGGCGAGCAAGTTGGCCGATTGGAGCGCCTTGGTCGATATGGAATTGAGCGAAAGATTATGGGTGAAGGCGGCCGCCGCCAAGATATTGTATTCTCGTCGCTGATCCAGCGGCGGTCTTAAGAACCAAGGTTAGCTTTATGTGCCTATGTCCTGGCTCTATGCCTTACTAGGCCCTATACAAGCGTGACTTTTTGTTTTTTTCATGCTTGGTTTCATAAAAATGCTCGAAACGCCCCGTATCTTTGCTTATAAAGGGTTTGAGTAAAATAAACCTAAAAAGCAATGTTA